>Ga0214170_1000022_pt1 | contig 82352 bp, 80 predicted proteins | sample TroBogEpilimnion_2_FD_153008 | JGI IMG/M metagenome (GOLD analysis project Ga0214170, IMG submission 153008) | Freshwater microbial communities from Trout Bog Lake, WI - 27JUN2007 epilimnion | ecosystem: Environmental > Aquatic > Freshwater > Lake > Epilimnion/Euphotic zone | place: Trout Bog... | reverse complement strand
TCGGTTCGGGCCAAGGAAGGGCGCTGGCGGTATTGAGGTTCTGTCGGCCTCTCCCAAGAACCCTGGGGGACCCGCACTTTTAGGCGACCTTTGGGTGGCCAAATTTCTCAAAATTTTTAAATATCTATGGAAATGGCATTGGGCAGTGACTATGCTGTATCTAGTAGTTCAGGGACTACGAACCACAACATCTTGTGGTTGAGGCAGAAGCGAGACAAAAATGACCCTTATTGACGACCCCAAAGAGACCTTGGTTGCGACCGAGTCCGTGATGCGTGTTAAGAAGCGCAGCGGAAAGCTTGAACCAGTCGACGTAAACAAGATTGTTAAGGCCGTGGCCCGCAGTGCCGCTGGTCTCGCCGGTGTTGACCCAATGCGAATCGCTACTCGCACCATTGCTGGTTTGCGCGATGGATCAACCAGTCTCGAACTCGACGAGTTGTCAATCCGCACCGCCGCCGGAATGATTTCTGAAGAGCCCAACTACTCGCGTCTCGCTGCCCGCTTGCTCTCATCTGTCATCGACAAGGAAATCCGTAACCAGGACATCCACTCGTTCTCACAGTCTGTCCGTCGTGGGTACGAGCTCGGCATCATTGCAGAACAGACCTTTAACTTCGTACAGGCGCACCACCGCAAGCTCGATGACGCAATCAACTTTGACAATGACTTGTTGTTCGAGTTCTTTGGTCTGCGCACCGTTTACGACCGTTACTTGTTGCGTCACCCAGAGACTCGCGCAATCATCGAGACTCCGCAGTACTTCATGCTGCGCGTGGCATCGGGTCTAGCTGAAAACCCAGAAGAGGCAATTGAGCTCTACCGTTTGATCTCGGCGCTCGATTACCTGCCCTCGAGCCCTACCTTGTTCAATGCGGGCACCACGCACCCACAAATGTCGTCGTGCTACTTGCTCGACTCACCACAGGACAGCCTCGAGTCGATCTACCAGCGCTACTCGCAGATTGCGCAGCTCTCTAAGTTCGCCGGTGGAATTGGTGTGGCCTATCACCGTGTTCGCGCACAGGGCTCATTGATCAAGGGCACCAACGGACTCTCCAACGGTGTTGTTCCATGGTTGAAGACTCTCGACACCTCAGTCGCCGCTGTTAACCAGGGTGGTCGTCGTAAGGGTGCCGCATGCGTCTACCTCGAGTCCTGGCACTCCGACATTGAGGACTTCCTCGACATGCGTGAGAACGTTGGTGACGAAGCACGTCGTGCACGCACCATCAACCTCGCAAACTGGATCCCGGACCTCTTCATGAAGCGCGTTGAAGCAGACGGCCTCTGGTCACTCTTCGACCCCAAGAAGGTTCCCGAGTTCACCGACCTCTACGGCCCAGCTTTCGAAGCCGCCTACGAGAAGGCCGAGGCCGATGGACTGTACGAGCGTCAAATTCAAGCTCGCACTCTTTACGGTCGCATGATGCGCACCTTGGCTCAGACCGGTAACGGCTGGATGACCTTCAAGGACCGCTCGAACTTGCTCTGCAACCAGACCGGTAAGAACGGTGGCACCGTCCACCTTTCGAACCTCTGCACCGAGATCTTGGAAGTAACCAACGATGACGAGACTGCAGTTTGCAACCTTGGTTCCATCAACCTTGGTCAGTTCGTTAAAGACGGTGTAGTCGACTTCGAGCGCCTGGGTTCAGTTGCTCGTTCGGCCGTTACCTTCTTGGACCGCGTCATCGACATCAACTACTACCCAATTCCCGGCGCGAAGATGTCCAACAGCCGTTGGCGCCCAGTCGGTCTTGGCGTAATGGGTATCCAAGACGCATTCTTCAAGCTGCGTTTGCCATTCGAATCAGCTGAAGCGGTCGCGATGACCAAGCGCTTCGCTGAGGAGATTTACTTCAACGCGCTGTGGCGTTCAACTGAGTTGGCCGAGGCTTCGGGCAAGTTCCCCGCCTTCGACGAGACTCGCACCGCCGATGGTCACCTGCAGTTCGACCTCTGGGGCGTTACCCCAAGCGACCCCGCTCGCTGGGAGACCTTGCGTGAGCGCATTGCGAAGTTCGGTCTGCGCAACTCATTGTTGATCGCAATCGCCCCAACCTCAACGATTGCTTCAATCGCTGGTTGCTACGAGACCATCGAGCCACAGGTTTCTAACTTGTTCAAGCGCGAGACCTTGTCGGGCGAGTTCATCCAGATCAACGGATACCTCGTTCGTGACTTGCAGGCTCGTGGCCTGTGGACCGAGGAAATTCGTGGTGCTATCCGTCGTGCCGAAGGTTCGATCCAGGACGTCGCCGCGATTCCCCAGGACTTGAAGGACCTCTACAAGACTGCTTGGGAGATTGCTCAGAAGTCATTGATTGACCACGCAGTTGCGCGTGGACCATTCGTGGACCAGAGCCAGTCACTCAACCTCTTCGTAGAGTCACCCAACATCGGAAAGCTTTCCTCGATGTACATGTACGCATGGCAGCAGGGCGTGAAGACGACCTACTACTTACGTTCACGTCCAGCGACCCGCATTATGCAAACCAATACTGACGGAGCTGCAGCAGTAGCCCCAACCCCAGTAACCGCCCCAGCGCCTGAAAAGAAGGTATTCACCGACGAAGAAGCGCTGGCTTGTTCCCTAGAAAACCCTGAAGTATGTGAGGCATGCCAATGACATTTGTTGAAGACAAAGTAACAACCACCCACTCAATCTTGGACCCAGGCATGGACCTGACTTTGCGTCCAATGCGTTACCCCGAGTTCTACGAGCGTTACCGTGACGCCATCAAGAACACCTGGGTCGTAGAAGAGATTGACTGGTCAGACGACATCGTGGACCTACGCACCAAGATGTCCCCAGAAGAGCAGCACCTGATTAAGCGCTTGGTGGCATTCTTTGCGACCGGTGACTCGATCGTGTCGAACAACCTCGTGTTGAATCTCTACAAGCACATCAACTCACCGGAGGCTCGTTTGTACCTCTCACGTCAGTTGTTCGAAGAGGCCCAGCACGTTCAGTTCTATCTGACCTTGCTCGACACCTACGTCCCCGACTTGAACGAGCGCGCCGAGGCATTCGCTGCCATCGAGCACATTCCCTCGATCAAGGCCAAGGCCGAGTTCTGCTTCAAGTGGATGAGCAAAATTGGCAAGCTCGAAGAGCTGAATACTGCCGAAGAGCGCCGCGTGTTCATGATGAACCTCATCTGTTTCGCCGCGTGCATCGAGGGTATGTTCTTCTTCGCTGCGTTCGCCTACGTGTACTACCTGCGTTCGCTCGGCAAGCTCAACGGCTTGGCCGCGGGAACCAACTGGGTATTCCGCGACGAGAGCGGTCACATGGACTTCGCCTTCGCCGTTGTTGACGTCATTCGTCAAGAAGAGCCATGGCTCTTCACCGAAGACTTCGAACGCGACGTCACTTCGATGATCCTTGAGGCCATCGAGTGCGAAATGGCGTTCACCGACGACGTTATCAACGAAGGTGTAACTGGCCTGCCCAAGGCTCACATTCGTCAGTACCTTGAGTTTGTGGCTGACCAGCGCCTCGTACGCCTGGGCATCAAGCCTCACTTCGGTACCAAGAACCCATTGGACTTCATGATGCTCCAGGACGTTGCGGAGCACACGAACTTCTTTGAGCGAACTGTTTCGGCATACCAAGTGGCCGTCGAAGGTGACGTCAGCTTCGGAGAGTCCTTCTAAGCATTACGCAACAACAGAAGCAGCCCGCAGCGAATCTCGCTGCGGGCTTTTTCTTTTGCCGGCAGAAATCAACTCTTTGGCCTTGATAGCCTCGGAAAATGGTTTCTCTTGAACTCATGACCGAAGAGCAGTTGATTGAGTTTTTCCCAGCGCTGTGGCAAAGCTACAAAGAGACTTTGATGGAAAACGGAATGTCAGAGTCCATGGCCGAATCCAACATTGATATGAACAAGAAGTCTTTGTGGCCTGACGGAAAACTTCGCGATGGGAATTTCTTTTTTAACGTGATCTCTGATCAGGTGCGAGTTGGCCACCTCTGGATTGCTAGACAGGTGAGCGACCCAGAGGCTTTCTTTATCTACGACATCGAGATTGGAGAGCCCTTCAGGGGTAAGGGATTCGGACGCGAGACGATGCTGTCCGCAGAAGAGTTTGCCCGGGGCCAGGGCGCAACACGCGTAGAGCTCAACGTGTTCTGGAAGAATGACGTGGCCAAGGCCTTGTATCAGTCACTTGGCTTTAACTACACCTCTGCACACATGCAGAAACAGTTATAGAGACTTCTCGCTCTTTACTCCTTCGAGAATTTCTCTGAGCTGGCGACCTTGTTCGCGTGGATTACCCGCGATCTCGCCAATCTCCTCACCTTCGACAGTGACATCATCGCCAGGTGCGTAAAGCGAAACCTTCATGCCCTTACCGCGCTTGGCGGCAATTACAACCCAGGGCATACCGATGTCACCGGTCTCGAAAGTGGCCATGATCTGGCCAGCCTGGCCCTCGCCAATGCTCCAACCAGGAGAGCGAGAGGCGTCAATAATGCGCTGTAGTTCGGAGTTCATACAGCCAACTTAGGCGCCAGGTGTGAGGCCGTATTAACTAGCAACCTACTCATGCGTAACCCGAATAATTCGAAATGGTAACTTCTCTCGATGCTTTGTAGTTGAATAACGAGTAGACGATTTTCTTTGGGGGGCAATCATGTCTAAGTCTGCGACGATGGTTCTACGCAACGGTCGTGTTGCCACCCCAAGTGATCCAAGTGGATTTGTTGAAGCAATCGCCATCGATGGCAATACAATCCTCGCCTTGGGTTCCAATGATGAAATTGACGAGTTTTGCAACTCCACAACTCGAGTAATCGACCTTAAAGGACGACTTGCCACGCCGGCATTCGGTGATGCGCACATACACGCAATTAGTGGCGGATTAGAGAGTCTTCGCTGCAATCTGCTTGGACTACGTGACCGACACGAATACTTAGCCAAGATTGCCGAGTGGTGCAAGAAGCTTGGTCCCGATGAATGGGTCCTCGGTGGAGGGTGGGCCCTAGAGGGATTTCCCGGTGGCGTGCCAACCGCCGAAGAGTTGGACTCAGTTACCGGAGGGCGTCCAGCGTTCTTGCCAAACCGAGACCACCACTCAGCGTGGGTTAATTCGCGTGCGATTGAACTAGCGGGCATTGATAACTCAACCCCGGATCCCTTCGACGGCCGAATCGAACGTGATGCTTCGGGTCGGGCTGTTGGCGCTCTGCACGATGGCGCTATGGGCTTGGTCGCGAGAATCATGCCACCAACCTCGCGCGAAGAACTTGCTGATGGTCTACGCGCCGCGCTCAAGCGACTTCATTCGGAGGGAATTACCCACTGGCAGGATGCCTGCATTGGGTACGCCGGTGAACTGGGCATTAACGACACCTACGAGGCGTACATCCAGGCTGAGTCTGAAGGATGGCTCACTGCCCGTGTTCGCGGAGCGTTGTGGTGGGACCGAAGTGCGGGGCTGGGGCAAATAAGCCACTTGCAGAGTCGTCGCGAAAAGGCTGGTCACGGACTATTTCGTGCCACCAGTATCAAAATGATGATGGATGGAGTTTGTGAGACCTTCACCGCAGCGATGAGTCGGGCATACGTTGGTGCGCCAGGCGCTAATGGCACCCACAAGGGTTCACTCTTCATCGATGGTGGAGAACTGAAAGAAATAATAAGAACCTTGGATGACCAGGACTTCCAAGTGCACTTCCACACTTTGGGTGATTACGCCATTAGCACGGCCCTCGACGCAATAGAAAGCTTGCCCGAATCGCGCCGACAGGTTGGGCGGCACCACATGGCCCACCTCCAATTTGTCAACCCCAAGGACGTAAAACGCTTCGGTCAACTTGGAGTTGTCGCAAACTTCCAGCCTCTCTGGGCGATGCACGATCCTCAGATGGACGATCTCACTTTGCCTTTTGTCGATGACGAAATGGCAAATTGGCAATATTCAATCAATACGTTGCAGACAAACGGCGCCAGAGTTGCTTTCGGAAGCGACTGGCCGGTATCGAGCCCAAACCCAATCTATGAAATGCACGCAGCGGTGAATCGTACAGCCGCACCGAAGTACGGTCGCCCCGGCGAGCGTGAATGTACGGTGCCCTTCCGCCCCGAAGAGGCGCTTTCAATCGGTGACGCACTTCGCGCTTTCACACAAGGCGTTGCTTACGTCAACAAGGACGAAGCGATTCTCGGAACTCTTGAAGTGGGCAAGCAAGCTGACGTTGTAGTGCTGAATCAAGATCTCTTCGCTATTCCGTCGTCGAGCATCGGCGACACCAGCGTTGATCTCACCGTCTCAAGCGGTGCCGTGGTCTTTGGGGACGAGTAGTCACCAAGAAAAGGGAAGTACCTATTTGCCGAAGGGGGCATGATGTCAAATAAGGAAGTAAAGACCAAATCTGGCTTAACGGCCGATGAGTACGGGCAACTACCCGGTGAATCGTTAGGCCTGTTCCAGACCAGCGCAAGCACGTTGGCCAACATCGCACCAGCGTTGTCGGTTTTCCTAACGGTTCCGTTCTTGGTAGCCAATATGGGAACCACCGCTCCGTGGATCTTCGTCTTGGCGGCCGTCGCTATTTTGTGCACTGGTATGAGTGTGGTCGAATTCACCAAGCGCATTCCGAGCGCCGGTGGTTTCATTAGCTTCATTACTCGCGCTGGTGAAACTCGTAGCCGTTCAACGGGAACCTTCTTTGGCTCCTTCACCTTCTACCTGCTCTTGTTGGCGTACCCAGTTTCGATTTCATCGCTAGCCACCTTCTTTGGCTCCTGGATGCAAAATCACTATGGCTGGACTCCTTCATCGTGGGTATGGGTTTCTATTGTGGCTTTGGCCTTCGCCATTCCATTCCTGCTTCGCGGGACTGGTGTCTCGGTGAAAATTGCCTTTGCACTCTTCGTGCTCGAAGCTGCCGTTTTGGTAGTTCTCGGCATTATCGTGTTCATGCGATCTGGTTCACAGATGTCAGCGCCATTTCACACCGTAAACGGTTTGGGATTTAAGGGAATGACTGGATTGGCCTTCAGCTTTGCGGTCTTTGGTTTTGTTGGCTGGGAAAATTCAGGTCCATTAGGTGAAGAGGCCAAGGACCCCAAGCGCACCATCCCGCGCACAATCATGATTTCAGTTTTGGTTTGCATGGTGGTCTTCTTTATCGCTACCTATTCACTCGTAGTTGGCTTTGCCCACATCTACGGCACGAGCCACGGAATTCACATCCTCTCGACCTACGCTGATCCGTCACCTTTCACAACTCTGAGTCAGCACTTTGCGCCATGGCTTAACTTCTTGATGTTCCTCATCGGACTTTCAAGTGCATTGGGCGGGATTATCGCGGCGTCATTGCCCGGTACTCGCTACATCTACCACGGTGCACGGGCCGGCCTTTTGCCGGGTGCTGCTTCGAAGGTTTCACCTAAGACCGGTGTTCCTTACGTAGCCATGCTCATCTACGTTGGCGGAACTCTGCTCGTTACGGTCGTGCTGGACCTGATCTTGCACAACCCAACGACCATCTCAGGAGATGAGGCGGGAATCTCGACCGTACCACTCTTGATTGTTTACACCTTGTGCAGCTTGCTTTTGCCGGTATTCATCCTTAAGAAGGACCGCGCAAACTTCAGCGCAGTGCGCCACATCGTGGTGCCATACATTGGTGCCATTGTTATGGGATACGGGGTTTGGGAGTCAATCAAGCCAGGGCAGTCTTTTCCCGGCAGCACCTACATCATCTACGTTGGCATTTACGTAGCCATCGGCATTATCGGTGCGCTGGTTGCGATGCCTCGAAGCGAGAAGGTCGGAGCGAAGTTAGCTCAAGGACTCGAAACTGCTTAGTTGAGCCATACGAAAAAGGCCGGCAGCCCAAGGGCTGCCGGCCTTTCGTTTCTAGTGCTTACTTGATTAAGAGAAGTTTCGAAACCCGAATGATCGAACGGTATCCAACTTTTGATGCACTCACTTGAACCCGGAGGTGTTTGCCGGCATCATTCGAAGTTGTCGTGTAGGTGCTGTGTGTAGCACCAGTGATTGGTAAGCCAGCAATAAACCACTGATAGGTCAAGGTGACTCCTGCGGTCCAGCCATTCAAGACGACCGTCAGCTGGCTTCCGTGAGTGGAGTTTCCAGAAATCAGTGGCTGGGTTGTGAAAATTTTGAATGCGGTACGGACGAGCAAAACAGGACTCACGCGAACTATTGGGGTGCTCGTACCGTTGATTACGCAGTTACCGACAACCCGAAGACGTAAGTGCTTGTTCAGCAATGTCGAAGGAACTGTGTAGGGCGCGGTGGTTCCATCGTTGTTTGGAGTTTGATTGGCCAAGTCCGCCACACCATTAGCCACCCAGTCGTAGGTAAAGCTGGTGCATGCTTGGTCCCAAGTACCAATAGATCCGACGATTGTGTTACCAACATTGGCGTAGCCGGCAATTGTGGGCCCACCGGTAGTAACCGCCTGGATCTTCAAGACCTGATGCGCCACGCCTTGCAGGGTCAGCGAGGTGGGGGAGTCGACGTAGGTGATGAGACATTGTCCGACGGCAGTGAAGGTGACCGAATAACTTCCGTCAGTTGCCATCGTGCACACCGCAGCCGAACCAGGGTTAATCGAGGCGGTAATGCCGTTGCCCAGCGTGTGCCCAGAGGTACTCGTGGCCGTTGGGGTGAAGCTTCCGAGCACGACCAGCGTTGAGGGGCTTGGAGATGTGAACGAAATCTTGACCTTCACGGCTGCGCTGGCGGCACTTGGCGCTAAGAGAGCACCGGCGCTAAGGCAGGAGGCGATGAGGAGGAGCCGAATTGCTTTCATTTTTTCTCCTTTTATCTACCCTCAATGTACGAGGCGGAGGTTAATTTTCTCTGACTCCGGAGGTTAATTAATCGCAACATTTGACCTGATTTTGGGTTTTTACCTGTGACAAACTCGTGACTAGCTCATTTGGGAGGGAACATGGAGCCAACGTACAAGCTCGATCGTGATACCAGCATCTGGTCTTTTGATGAGAACAATGAGCCGGCGATTCGAGTCGACGCCGGTGCCGTTATCGAAATAGAGACCTGGGACTGTTTCACCGGTCAGGTGACGAGTGAATCTGACACGCTCGACAAACTGGATTTGAACCGAATTAATTCGGCCACTGGACCAATCTGTGTCAATGGGGCAGAACCGGGTGACATGCTGAGTGTTCGCCTAATCGACATTCGACCCAATGCCCAGGGCGCCTCAATGACAATTCCCGGTTGGGGACAGCTCCACGAAAAAGTTGAAAGTCCTGTGACTCGAATCTACAAAGTTTCGGATGGCGAAATTACCATGAACGATCGAGTGAAGTTTCCGGTGCGGCCGATGTTTGGCGTGATTGGTGTTTCACCAGCCTCGGGAAATATCTCAACCTTCGAGTCGGGAAAGCACGGCGGAAACCTTGATGACCACATGAACGGTATTGGCGCGGTCGTGCACCTGCCCGTGTTCCAGTCCGGTGGACAATTGGCCATTGGCGATATGCACGCATCGATGGGCGACGGTGAGATCTGTGGAACCGGAGTCGAAATCGGTGGAACAGGCCTTATTTCAGTTGACTTGATTAAGGGGCGCCGTAGTGAATGGCCAATTACCGAAACGGCAGATTCCATCTACACCCACGGAACATCGCCTGACAATATCGATGACGCTCTCAACGCGGCGTGTGATGAGGCAATGCGCCTCCTGGTTGATCAATGGGAATTTAGCCCAGAGGATGCGTTCATGTTCTTGTCGGTAGCTTGTGACCTGGGCATTGCGGCTTACTACCACCCAAGTCCTGGGTGTGCGACCGCTCGCATGCGCATTCCAAAGATTTCGGCCGTACCGACAGCCTTCAGACCCTAAGCCTTTCGAGCGGCCTTTTCAACGGCAGCGGCAACGGCCTTCACGACATTGGGGTTGAATACGGTCGGCACGATGTAGTCGGCGGAAAGTTCCTCTGGCCTAACCGCATCAGCGATTGCTCGGCCAGCAGCGAGTTCTACCTCAGTTGTGATCTTGCTTGCGCCGACATCGAGCATTCCTCGGAAAATCCCGGGGAAGGCGAGCACGTTGTTGATTTGATTCGGTTCGTCACTCCGTCCGGTAGCGACAATTGCCGCGTATTTGCGGGCAATGAGAGGCTCGATCTCAGGGTCTGGATTAGCGAGGGCGAAGACGATTGACTTCTGCGCCATTAATTGAAGGTGCTCTTCAGTGATGAGATTAGAACTCGAAACTCCGATGAAGACGTCGGCACCACGCATAGCTTCGGCCACGCCGCCCTTGCGACCCTCTTTGTTGGTGCGCTCGGCCAGCCACAGGCGGTCACGGTCAAGGTCTTGTAGTTCCGGGTCAAGGATTCCGTCACGGTCACAGCCGACAATGTCGCCGACCCCTTCGGCCATGAGTAACTTGGCAATCGCCATACCGGCGGCTCCCACACCTAGCAGTGCGACTCGGACATCCTTCATTTCCTTGCCGACCACTCTCAATGCATTAAGAAGCGCCGCGTAGACAACAACTGCGGTTCCGTGTTGGTCATCATGGAAGACGGGAATATCGAGGGCCTCGCGCAGACGTTCTTCAATCTCAAAGCATCGTGGCGCTGCGATGTCTTCTAAGTTGATGCCGCCGTAAGAAGGCGCGATTGCTTTCACGATGGCAATGATTTCTTCGGTGTCTTGGGTATCGAGACAAACCGGCCAAGCATCAATATTGGCGAATCGTTTAAAGAGGAGGGCCTTTCCTTCCATAACTGGAAGTGCCGCCTCCGGGCCAATATTGCCAAGGCCCAGTACTGCTGAGCCATCGGTGACGACCGCCACGGTGTTTCGCTTGATTGTTAGCTTGCGGGCAAGCTTCTTGTCTTTGGCGATCGCGGCTGAGATTCTTGCTACTCCGGGGGTATAGGCCATCGAGAGGTCATCACGGGACTCCAGGGCTACTTTGGGAGCGATTCCAATGGTGCCACCGCGGTGCATCAAGAAAGTTCGGTCGCTGACGGCCACAACGTTGGCGCCTTCGAGAGCGTCGACTACTTGACCCAGTTTTTCGGCGTGAGCCTCATTGGCCGCGTTGCAAGTGACGTCAATAGTCATGCGACCATCAATCGGCTCAGTTACATCGAGGGCGGTAACGAGGCCTTCGTTTTCTGCGATGGTGCGCGAGACTGCTGGGATGATGGTTCCTGAATCGAGACCAACTCGAATGGTGATCGAATACGAAGCGCTGGGGGAGCTCATGGCTTGCCTTCCGGAATAAACGGATGAGACTCCATCGTACTAGCGCTCTCCCAAGGCATTCTCAGCCTCTTACGCGCAAGTAACTTTCCTCTCGCAACGCTTCCTAAACTGTCTCGAAGACTATTTTTGCGAAAGGAAAACAATGCCAGGGTCTCCCCGCCGCGCCCGCGAGCATGAACCGGTAGTCACCGGTGGTGTCGAAGGCAATGCTCGACTCACGGCGTCCCTCGCTGCCGTTTTGCTTCTGTTGTTTTTTCTCGAAGGTGTAACCCTGCTTGGGGTCCACGCACACCTGAGCTTGCACGTGTTCATTGGCACCCTCTTGATTCCGGTTTCAGTGCTAAAAGCTGGCTCCACTATTTGGCGATTTGGTAAGTATTACTGGGGCACGCCTCAGTATGTTCGCAAGGGTCCACCGCACATAGCCCTGCGCTTGTTGGGGCCATTTGTCGTTGTACTGACAATGACCGTGATCTTCTCTGGATTGTTCCTAGTGGTGATTGCGCCTTCGAGCATGCGCAGTTCTCTGATGCTCATTCACAAGGCCTCTTTCGTTTTGTGGTTCTGCGCGATGGCAGTCCACGTGCTCGGGCACCTTGGCGACACCGGGCGTGAAGCTGCCTCGGACTGGGTTGGCAAGAAGCGTCGCCAAATTGCGGGCGCTGGCTATCGACAGATTGCGGAAATTGGTGCCCTGGCTGTTGGAATTTGGCTCGCAATTTGGGTCACCCCCTACGCCGCTAACTGGATTCTCGTCGGCGGACATTGATGCGAGATCAGTCGCGGTCGCGTCAGGAACTTCTCACACTGGCCATAGCCGCGCTTGGCAGCGTCGGATTTGTATTCCTTCGCCTCTTCGTGGCGGCCAAGGGGGAGCTCTCTCGGTTTGTAGTCGCGGGCAGCCGCTGGACTGGACCGGCCAACCATTACCTTCATCACTTCTTGAACTCGGGCTATGACGGACAGTTTTATTGGCGCTTGGCCGCCGACCCATTCAACATCGGCTTGGCTCCGCTTTTTGGCACACCGCTAGACCACGCACTTCGCGACAATCGAATTTTTTATCCCGTAGTCAGTTGGGCCTTGTCACTGGGTCAGCCCCGGTGGGTGAGTGTGGGGCTCGTCGTGGCCAATGTGTTGGCGCTTCTTGGGCTCACCTATCTAGCGATCCGTGTATGCCGAGAGGTGAATCGAGCTCCGTATTGGGCACTCATGGTGTTGTTGGTGCCGGGCTTAATTGGTTCGCTTAGTCGTGATCTCACCGAGATTTTTTCCGCCCTCTTAGTAGCCGGCGGAATTCTGGCGCTCCGCAAGGAGCGGTACTGGTTGGTGGCTCTCTCGTGGTCCCTCGCCGGGTTGACGAGAGAGACGAACATCCTGGCGGCGGTTTGTCTTGGAGTGGTTAGTTTCTATGAATTGATACGGCGCAAGCGTTCGATTTCGTGGCGCGATGTGGCGTGGGTGATTCCGGGTGTCGTATTCGCGCTCTGGCAGGTCATTGCCTACCAAACCCTGAAGTCATTTCCGCTCGTGAGCTCCTCGGGGACTGGAGATTTGGGATGGCCGCTGCTGGGCTTTTTCCATGGTGCAGCGAAGTGGTTGCCCTCCACACAGCTTCACGTCGTGGCTAAGGCAGCCCTGTACTCAATTGAGACTTCGGTGACCGTCATCCTTTTAGTACTCGCTTGGCGCAAGCGTCAGCAGTTCAATGTAGTTGAGCGGCTGGTCATAGCGTCATTTTCTCTGCTCTTCATTTGTGAAACGCAACGAGGCTGGCAAGTACCCTTCGACAATCGGTACGCCACAGTTCCCCTTGTGCTGATTTGGATAGGCCTACTCAGAGGATCGCAGGACCGTGAACTTCGCAAGTATCTATGGGTCGCGCCACTGGTACTCGTCACTATTTTGTGGCGAGTGGTGGTGATTTAGAAAAAGATTGAACAGAGGTCGTAGATGTCACGAGGCAACTTCCGTTGTCCTCCGGCGACGTCACTGAGCGGCACTAAAACAACTTGGTTGTCGCGTACGACGGGAATCGTGCCAAACTTTTGCTCGACAACAGCCTGGTAGGCACCAGCCCCAACTCGAGTCGCCCAGATACGGTCGTGCGCGGTGGGCGTGCCTCCGCGCTGCAAGTGGCCGAGTACTGTCGTGCGGACATCAAATCCGGCCAACTCTTCGAGCTTGTTGGCTACGAAGTTTCCAACGCCGCGTGAGGCGAGGCGAACGCCACCAATTCCTTCGGTGCTGAGTTGGGAAGACTCCACACCACCGAGGGTGTCGAGTCGAACGCCTTCTGCCACAGCGATGATGGAGAACATCAGGCCCAAGCTTCGTCGATGGTTGACGTGGTCAATGATTTGGTCCATCGTCATTGGAAATTCAGGAACCACTACTAAGTCGGCCCCACCAGCTAGACCACCAAGGGCTGCCACCCATCCGGTGGAGCGTCCCATTGTTTCAACCACCATGACGCGGTGGTGTGAGGCGGCGGTGGTGTAGAGACGGTCTAGGGACTCGGCAACGATTGAAATAGCCGTGTCGAACCCGATGCAGTAATCCGTAGCGAGTAGGTCATTGTCCAGAGTTTTGGGCACGCCAACGACTGGTGCGCCACGATCAGCGAGCCAACTGGAAATCCGTTGAGTTCCGTCACCACCAATTGCGATGAGGGCATCGAGGTTATCGGCGATTGAGGCCAGAACTTTGTCTCGACCACCCGCGGGGCTATCAAGGTCAAAGCGCTCGGTTCCGAGCAAGGTTCCTCCTTGCCCAATAATTCCTCGTAGGTCTGAGTCGTGGAGTGGAGTGGCAGTAAAACCGGTTGCTAAGCCAGCCCATCCGTTGGCCACACCGATTACTTCGTGACCGTCGCGTAAGGCGAGTTCACCAGCGGCTCGAATGGCGGCATTCAAGCCGGGGGCGTCTCCGCCAGCGGTGAGAATACCAATACGCATGAGTCTCCTCGAATGATTGTGTCTCCATTCTATGCGGATTTTGGAGTTTTTGAGGAGGACTTTTGTGGAGGGTGGTCATTAACTAAGGTGGCAGAGCATGGAGCACCCACTCTTGTTCTGCCTCGACACCGTGATGGTCGACGTCATTATGAAGGTTGCCCACGTCCCACAAAAGGGTGGGGACGTTCTGGCCGATGACCGACTTTTTACAACCGGTGGGGGCTACAACGCCATGAGTGCCGCAAGTCGCTGTGGAGTCAGCGCGGTCTATGTGGGTACCCTCGGAACTGGTCCATTCAGCGACTTGGCCACCGATTCATTGGATCGAGACGGTATTTCTGCGCCTCTGGAGCGCTCCACAACGCTGGATACTGGCTATTGCGTTACCTTGGTCGAACCCAGCGGGGAGCGGACCTTCATTACTGCAACCGGTTCGGAGGTCGAGCTTGACTCCGAGGATTTGAAACAAATCAAACCGAAGTCTGGTGACTTTGTACTGGTATCGGGCTACAACGTTATGTACGAGCCGCAGGCCGGACAAATATTGAGTTGGCTCGAGGGACTCTCTTCAGAGGTAGTTGTTGCCTTTGATCCCGCAATCCGAGTAGCGGACATTCCGGAGGTAAATCTCGGACGAGTCCTGGCACGCACGAATTGGCTCTTGTGCAACGAACAAGAGGCTCGATTCCTGACGAAGAAGCAAGATATTGAAGAAGTTGTGAATCAACTAGGTGCGATGAACATTGACTCAGTCTTACGAGTTGGCCCCGAAGGTTGCTGGGTTATTCAAGGTGAACAGATAACTCGCGTACCAGGCTTTGACGTTCGCACAGTCGACACGACTGGTGCGGGTGATACCCACAACGGAATATTCCTAGCTGAATTGGCCCGCGGGGAATCCCCGAGCCAGGCGGCTCGGATCGCGAATGCTGGAGCGGCACTCGCGACAGAGCAGTTTGGACCAGCCACGTCACCATCGATTGATGTCATTCAGTCCTGGCTCGCGACCAGAGACTAAGCCAAGTAGGGTAAAGGCTCACTATGGCTGAACTTTCTTTTACCTACGGGACAATGGCGGCAGGTAAGTCCACTCTGGCCCTACAACTGTGTTGGCAACTTCGAGAAAGTCGTGACGATGTCGCACTGTGGACATTTGGTGACCGCTCGCGAACGGGCGTCGTTACGAGTCGAATTGGCATTGAAGCTGCGGCCACGGCAATTGAGCCGGGTGAGGCCCTAGATACATACGTTGCCGATCTTTTGGGTCAGAAAATAAAGATTCTCGTCATTGATGAAGCGCAGTTCTGCTCAATGGACCAAGTCGATGAAATCGCTCGGTTAGTAGATGACGAAGGTATTGACGTGCACGCCTTCGGCCTATCGGCGGACTTCATGTTGAATGTCTTTCCGGGGTCCCAACGGCTTTTCGCCATTTCGGACCGTTCGCAGGAACTACCGCTCACGACTTCGTGTTGGTGCGGGGGGCGTGGACGTTGCAACGCCAGAATCGTGAATGGGGTTATCGCTCGCGGTGGTGACCAAATTGTCATTGGTGATGCTGGCGGTTCAGACGAAATCCACTACCAGGTTCTGTGCCGTAGGCACTATCGCTCTGGTGAGCTTGGTCGTTAGAGGTCGGTAATCTCTCGGAGATCACCGTCGTCGACGTTAAAGACGAAGCCACGGATTTCAATCTTTTCGACGAAGGGACTCGCCTTCAAAATGGCTACCGCTTCGCGGACGCTTTCGTCGACGTCATCGTAAGCCCCCAAGGTGAACGGGACGCGGGCGCCTTTAACTTGCTCCAGTTCGGCTTGGAGTTTGTTCTCTTCAAAAGTTTCTAGACCACACCGAGTGTGGTGAATCACCATGACCGCTTCAGTCTTGAGAAGATATTGACTAAGAACAAGCGACCGGACGGCGTCTTCGGTAGCGAGTCCACCAGCATTACGAATCAAGTGGGCTTCACCAAGGTCGAGACCCAAGGCTCCGAAAAGGTCTAGGCGAGAGTCCATGCAAGTTAAGACCGCAAGATGCAGTTTTGGCATTGTGGGTAACTCGCGGTGGCCGTGCTGGGCTACGTAGTTACGATTATGACTGAGTAGATCGTCAATTACGCTCATGCGGACAGTCTACGGCGAGGCTGAAATTACTGACGGGTCGGCTAGGGTCAGATTTGGAGGTATCCATGGAACACATTGACCACATTCGAGATGAACTCAGAGAGCCAGCCAAGGAACTTCGGGCTTTAATTCCCGAAGTAATGAAGGGCTACGGGGATCTTCACAAGGCAGCGATGGTCGACGGGGCGCTGAGCGTGGCCCAAAAGGAACTCGTGGCCTTGGCCATTGCCATGACTCGTGAGTGTGATGGATGCGTTGGCGCCCACGCCCGCGCTGCCGTGCGAGCGGGAGTGACCCGTGAGCAGGTGGCCGAGACCGCAGGGGTCGTCATCATGATGAATGGTGGTCCGGGCACAGTCTGGGGACCCCGCGCCCTGCGGGCCTTCGATGAGGCCAAGGGACCTGGTAATCAGTAGGTCACGTCCCGACAATTTTCGGGCAAACTAGAGGTGTGGAAATGTTGACAGACCAAGAACGTGCCGACCGCCTCAAGGCGCTGAACGGCTTGATGGAACTCCTCAAGCCCATGGTTCAAGCAGACGGTGGCGAACTCGTCCTTGTGCGTTGCGACGTGGAAGCGGGCGTGGTCGAAGTGCAACTACAGGGCGCCTGTTCGAGCTGTGCCATCGCCGAAGACACCTTGTCGGGTGGGGTGGAGCGAATTCTTAAAGATCGCTTGCCCTGGGTCACCGAAGTCATTGGTGGGGTAGAAGAAACCGATGACATCGAAGGCTCCCAATTATTGGGAGCTGGCGGCTACGTTCCCAAATACCGCCCAAGCTGAAATCTCACCATTAGTTGTCCAAACCCTGGGGTGTCGAGTATTATTTAGTTAGGCTAACTAATGAAACCAACACCTTCCGCTGAACTCGCCTCTCGCTTACGACGTGCCGTAACTCGGATGAACCGTCGTCTGCGGGCAACTTCCTTGGGAGAAATCTCCCCGGCTCAAGCCTCAATGCTGGCCACAATTGAAATTCTCGAAGGGCCCAGCCTTGGTGAATTGGCAACCGCAGAACAAATTCAACCACCTTCAGTGACGCGGCTCGTTAAGGGGTTGCAGGATGCTGGGCTGATTATGCAAAGGACCGATGAGAACGATCGCCGATCTACTCGTGTCGCAATAACTACTAAGGGCAAAAAAGCGCTGACTGAAATTCGAGATCGAAAGACGCAATTCATTAATTCGAAGTTAAGTGGGCTATCACCCAAAGATTTGGAAGCCGCCGAAAAACTAGTTCTGCTTCTCGAAAGGCTCTTAGAAGAATGAGTGCCGTACGAAACTTCTCCGCTCGAACTTTCGCCGCATTGCGGGTTCGTAATTTCCGCCTCTATTTCATTGGGCAGCTGATTTCCTTCTCCGGATCTTGGATGCAGTCTGTGGCGCAAGGTTGGCTGGTGCTCAAATTGACTGGCTCTTCCGTAGACCTCGGTTTTGCCATTGCCCTGCAGTACGTGCCGATGTTAGTTATCGGTTCCTACGGTGGGGTAGTTGCCGACCGACACTTCAAACGACCAATTCTTTATTGGACCCAGACGGCGGCCGGACTTTTGGCATTGATTCTGGGCATATTGGTCTCCATCCATCATGTCAATGTTTTTGCGGTCTACGGAATCGCCTTTGGTCTGGGTGTAGTAAACCTCTTCGATGTTCCTGCTCGCCAGGCTTTCGTTCAGGAAATGGTGGGCCGTGATCTGATTGCCAATGCGGTCAGCCTCAATGGTGTGCTGATGAATTCGGGCCGAGTCATAGGGCCAGCCATTGCGGCAGCCACCATTGCCTTATTTGGCATTGCGACTTGTTTCTACGCCAACGCCATTTCCTATGTTGCGGTAATTATCGCTCTGGCCATGATGCGGGCGAAGGACTTCAATCCCTTGAGGACAGTCAAGCGGGAAAAAGGGCAGATGCTCAAGGGAATCAAGTACGTGGCCTCGACGCTCTTGCTGCGAAACACGGTTGTGGCGGTAGCCCTCATCGGGCTCTTCGCTTTCAACTTCACGGTGACCTTGCCGCTTCTTTCAACCAAGACCTTCCACGACCACTCGGCAACCGGGTATGGCTTACTAATGGGGGCCATGGGGCTTGGGGCGGTGCTGGGTGGGCTCTACGTCGCGCATCGTCAGCGTCCGACTCCAAAGCTATTGGCAATTCTGGCCACCGCCTTCGGTGCGGTCATGGCCATCGTTTCCATTTCGCCATCGCTGCTTTTCGCTGAGATTGCGATGGTCCCAATGGGTGCTTTTTCCATTGCCTTTGTTTCGACCGCCAATGCAACCTTGCAGTTGAACTCTTCAGAGGAGATGCGCGGACGAGTGATGAGCCTTCACGGAACTGCGTTTTTGGGCACCACTCCAATTGGGGCCCCGCTCGTTGGGCTGATCGTCGGTCTCACCAATCCCAGAATTGGAATGGCGGTAGGTGCCGGCATCACATTCTTAACTGGGCTGTTCCTATTCGTGCAGTTACCAGCTAGCCGCCAGAGCCACAAAGAGCTAAGAGAGGCTCGTTAGGCGGGCTTTTGAGCGAGCCAGACTCGGCTCCATGGTCCCCAAACGATTCCGTGAAGGCGATCGTTGGGAATCATTTCCAAGACTTTGAATCCGGCTGCTTCGAGGTGAGCGCGGAAGCTGTCTTCTGAATACATTCTGAATTCCAGCGTGGAACCGAGGCCACCATGAAATATCAGATTCTCGAAGGAGTGAAACTGCCCATCAGAAGTTTTACCGGTCCAGTGGGGCGTCGGCTCCATCTCGAGTTTTGTGTCAGTCATAACCGGAAAGTGTTCTACGTGCGAATCACCCGCCTTGGTGTGTGGCACTGAAAGTACGGCAATGCCACCGGGCTTCAATACGTTAAACAAGCCAGTAAAGGCTCGGTCAGCGGGTGGTTCGATGTGCTCGAGAACTTCACAGCAACTGACTATGTCCGCTGAGTTGTACAAAGTTGAATCCGGTGACACGATATCGAGTCGCGGCTCTTGGTGGTAGTGGTAGTTGGCGTAACGGTGACCAAAAAGTTTCGTTGCGAACTTGACCATCCACTTTCCATCAGAGACACCCATCACCAACTCAGGATTGGGCCGAAGTACTAGAGCTTTGCGCATCGCCTGAGCTACCGCCCGCTCGCGAGCCGTTGACTTGCAAGTCCGACAGACTGAGCGTTCGCGTTCGAATCCACCGAGAGCGATCGTGGGCAATTGGCAGGCGGGACAAACAAAGACTTTCATGCGGATACCTCGGCGTTGCTCACCTTTTGACGCTATCGCTAATTCGTTCACCTGGGAGGTGATTCATTGGTTGCAAAACCCCTAAAGTTGAAACAATGTCTGTCATCGGCGCGCGCAAATTCACTCGCCAAGAGTCCAGTGAAATTACTAAAAAGCAACTTAAGCCGGTCCCCTTAGTTGCGACCCCCGCTCAACCGGGGAAATTGAGGATTGCGCTGCTCGTTTATCGAGGGAATCCAACTTGTGGGGGGCAAGGGGTTTACACCAGACATCTCTCGCGTGAACTCATGAACCTCGGTCACAGTGTGACGGTCTTTTCGGGCCCACCGTGGCCAGAAATTGATCAGGGGGTTGGCTTCGTGCCCGTGCCGAGCCTCGATCTTTATCGGTCACCCGACCCATTCCGATGGCCCATGCTTCGAGAAATCCGTTCCTGGGCTGACGTTGTGGAACTCGTTTCAACGAGGCTCGGGCACTTTGCTGAACCGCGAACCTTCGCGATGCGCGTGGAGAAGATTCTGAAGAATCGCCGTAAGGACTTCGACTTGATTCACGATAACCAAACCATGGGTTATGGGATTGAACGATTGAAGAAGAGCGGTTGGACTGTTCTGGAGACCTTGCATCACCCAATCACGGTCGATCGAGAAATTGCTATCAGCCATGCACAGTCTCGTTGGGCCAGGATTGGAGCTCAGCGTTGGTATTCATTCTTGACTATGCAAATTCGAGTCCTCAAGGCTCTTCCTGCGGTGGTGACGGTTTCTCACAATTCAAAGATCGACATCAATGCTCAAATGGGCGTCCCGATGGAACGTTTGACGGTGGTACCGGTGGGCGTGGACCACGATATCTTTCGGCCAAATTCGCAGGTTCCAAAAATCCCTGGCCGGATTATTGTCACCACGAGTAGCGATCAGCCTATGAAGGGATTGGTCCCGCTGCTTGAGGCGGTGGCGGCAATTCGAGCGACCCACAACGTCACTTTGACTGTGATTGGCAAGCCCAAAGCAGACGGACCAATTGCCGAAGCCCTAAATCGCCTCAACCTAAATGAAGTTGTTCATACGGTGAGCGGGGTTAGTGACCAAGAGATGGCTGGCAAGTACGCGGAGGCCGAGATCGCGGTTGTTCCCAGTCTCTACGAAGGCTTCAGCCTTCCAGCGATTGAAGCGATGAGTTGTGGCGTACCTTTGGTCGCAACAACGGGTGGGGCATTGCCTGAAGTGGTGGGCGAGCACGGAGTGACTGGTCTCCTCGTTGCTCCTGATAATCCACTTGAACTGGCCGAAGCCATTAAATCTCTGTTGGATGATCATGAAATGCGCGAACGAATTGGCGCGGCGGGCCGTGCGAGAGTTCTTAACCGTTTTACGTGGGAGGTCACCGCGCGAGGCACCGAAGCTTGCTACATGGCACTCGTTAACAAAGATCCGTTACCACTGGCAATGTCATTTAACTGATGCTTACCGCGGACCTCATTCGTCTCCAGATTTCAGAAGGCGATGCACTCTTAGATCTCGGCGCTGGTTTTGGGCGTCACGCGTTCGCCGCTTTACGACGCGGAGCCTCGGTAGTCGCCCTTGACGCTGGGGTGGACGAAGTCAAGTCAGTCCGTGGGATGTTTAACGCCATGACCGAAGTGGGCGAAGTCCCCGCCAACTCGGTCGCGGAAGTTGTTCGAGGAGACGTCCTTGAACTCCCGTTTGAAAACAAGAGTTTTGATGTCCTGATTTGCTCAGAGGTCATGGAACACATTTCCGATGATGAACGAGCAATGGGAGAGCTAGCTCGCGTCGTAAAGCCAGGCGGCCGGGTTGCGGTAACGGTACCGAGGACACTCCCTGAACGCGTGAATTGGGCGTTGTCCGATGAGTATCACAACGTTCCCGGGGGGCACATTCGTATCTACACCCGCAGAGAATTAGAGCAGCTATTGCGCAGTTCAGGGTTCATTATCGACGGGCACGCTTACGTGCATGGCCTCCACTCGCCCTATTGGTGGATCAAGTGCATGGTTGGAACAACGAACGACCAAAACTGGGTTGTTCAGAAATTCCACGCACTCCTCGTCTGGGACATCATGAAGGCGCCTCGGGTAACTCGATTTCTAGAAGCCGTACTCTCTCCAGTTCTAGGAAAGTCCCTAGTGGTGTACGCGACCAAAACTGGAGCACGGTGAACTACGAAGAAGTTTCGGTACTGGCGCGTGGCCTAAAAGAGTTCCAACTCTCCAGTGGCTTGGTCTTGCAAACCATGGATGGTGTTGGCGATCCCTGGAATCATGTCGAAGTACTCATGGCGCTCACGGTGGTGGGTGAAATTGATGCCGCGCAACGTGGATATCGTTGGCTCGCTGAGCGCCAATTGGGAGATGGTGCGTGGTTTCACTACTACCGAGAGCAGTACGTTCACTCGGCTCGAATCGATTTCAATGTCATTGCATACTGCGCGACCGGTCTACTGCATTACCTGCGGTCCACTCAGGATCTGCCATTCGTCAAAGAGTTTTGGCCGACCGTGCGAAGGGCCATCAAGCTTGTTGATGATCACATGAACTCGAGCGGCTATCTACCCTGGTCAATCAATGGCAGGGGCCAGAGTGCCCCATTCTCGCTGCTGACCGGTTCTTCTTCACTGCTTCACTCTTTGCACGCGGCTAACGAGCTCGCATTGGAGATGGGGGAGCCGCCACTATTTCCTCTGGCGAAAGGGGCGTCGCTCAAACACCGAATTGGGTTCCACCCAGATTCATTTGCCGATAAATCAGAATTTGCGATGGACTCGTATTACCCAGCGCTTTGCGGTGCACGTCCATTTACTCCCGGCGAGCGCACGAAGTTTGAAGAAGGGTTTTTGGTTTCAGGCTTTGGCGTGAAGTGCGTCTACGGGTCGGAGTGGGTTACAACGGCGGAAACATCGGAATACGCCATTACCTTGCTTCGAAGTGGCGACGAAATGGCCGCTCGCGAAACGCTGGCTCACCTTGAGCAGATGCGCTCACCATCGGGACTTTATTTCACCGGCATCGGTCATCAGTCCGGACGGACCTTTCCTGCCAATGAGGTCAGCAGTTACAGCAACGCTGCCGTGGTTCTCGCTTGGGATGCCCTTGAGGGTTATTCCGGCGGGGCAGATATCTTTAGCCGACCAAATTTGTGGCCCGAGAACTACGTTTGCGAGATCTGTTAGCGAATTCGCACGGTTACGCGCAGCGAGCCAACTTCGGCGACATCGACGAAAACTCCGCTCTTAATAGCAGCTCGATAGATCTCGTAAGGGACTTGGCCGCCGTCGGCTGGGTTGGAAAATACGTCGTGAATAATGAGGAAACCGCCAACACTAATTTTGCGAGCCCACAGTTGGAAATCCCGCCACGCCACATCGTGACCGTGCCCGCCATCGATAAAGAGTAAGTCCAGAGGTTGAGCAAAGTGCTTGGCGATAATGGAGGATTCGCCGACAAGTCCAACTACCGTGTCTTCGAGTCGAGCTTTGGCAATATTGCGTTGCCAGTGGGGCAGAGTGTTGAGCCGGCCGTCTTCAAGGTCCACCAAACTCGGGTCGTGATAGGGCCACCCGACCTGGTTTTCTTCGGAGCCGTGGTGATGGTCCAGACAATAGAGAACACAACTGCCTTGCTCGGCGGCAGCGCCCAAGTAAATGCTGGACTTGCCACAGTAGGAGCCAATCTCGAGCCAAGTACCGTTCGGCTTACGAACACCGTGTAGTAGGGCGTTGTCAAAAAGTGCGCGACCTTCATCACTTGGCATAAAGCCAGTGACTTGGTCAGCCAGAGCTAGGAGTTCGGCAACGCGGTTCACGCTACCGCTAAGTGGATCAAGGTGTAGAGACCGAGAGCCGCAAAGACCAAACCGCCAAACTTTCTAACCAAAGACAAGGGAACCTTGCGGAGGATGAAACTTCCTCCGAAGCTCGCTAGGAATGTGACTGCCACTAGACCGATTGATGATGCAGCAAAAACCAGGACTGGCTGGTGAGTCTTGGCGACCAAGTTCGCGGCTTGGATTTGAGTTAAGTCCCCAAATTCACCAATAAAGATGACGCCAAAGGCAGTGATGAACTCGCGAAAGAATGATGCGCGATGTTCAGGTTTGGCTTCGCGCTTTCCCTCTTCTTCGACATCCTTCTCCTTGGCTAGAAGCAGATAGGCCGCTCCGGCGAGAAAAAGGACGCCGATGACGAGTTCTTTGATGTGGCTGGGCAAGAGCGTCAGCAGCCCGCCCGCCGCACAGGCGAGTGCCATCTGAACTATGAATGCGCTCGAAGCACCAATCGAGACCGCCAACGGGCGAGCCTTGGTAGACATCACCACGGTGGCGATCATGGTCTTGTCGGGAAGTTCCAGTAGGAACATAATTCCTACAATCCCGAGAAAACCTCCGATTGACATTTAGGGCCTAGAACTGGCTGCGAATTGAAGACGCGAAGGCCAAGCCCACGCGCATGCGCTCAATCTGCTGCTGGATAGTCCGCTGCTCGCCGCCCAGTGGGTGGTCGTTGTGGAACTTCTCAACGGTGTCAGCGAAGGCCTCGTCCTGGAAGAAGGTCGGGATGCCCATGGCCAAGCGTGAGTGGGTGTTCAATGGGAACTTCTCCATTGCTTCATCCCAACGCTTGGTGATGTACTCCCAGATCTTTCGACCGGTGACCTTGTTAGTGGACAACAGTCCCAGCAAGATTGCCGAGTCCTGGTTGCGGAACTTCGAGAATGCCTTTTCGGCCGCGTCGAACGCAGTCTTCTCGAGGTTGAATCCGCCGAGTCCAATAAGGTAACGCTGCTCGGTCTGAGGGTCTGGAGCGTTGTCGTAACGCTTCAAGAACTCTTCGTAGTCACCGTCGCGGTCCTGGCCCGACACAATCGACAAGATCGTGCGAGCGAGGTTTCCGTCCATGTCGTTGGCCTCAAAGCGGCGGATGGCTTCGGCGATCACGTCGGCATCCTTCACGATGTTGCCCATTACGCCCAAGACGGTGGCGCGAAGTTGAGGGGTTAGCTCATCTTCGCCAGCCTTGGCGTCCCAACCCAGCTTGGCCCACTCGGGAGCAAAGATTTCGCGGGCCTGCTCGGCCAAGACCGATTCCTTGGCCTGACCGTAGATCACGCGGTTGACGTAGCTGAAGGCACTCGCCACTGTGGCCCATGGAGTTGGGTCGTTGAGGCCCTGGAGACCCTTAGCGATAGCCAAGAAATCGTTCCACGTGATTCGGCTGGCAAAGAGCGCGGCCCACGAGTCGGCCAACAATGTGGCGCGCTCGAGTTCGTCGAGGTCCTTGATCCGAGGTGAAAGGGCAGCGAGCTCAGCCTGACCGTATCGTGAACGGAAGACTCCCGAACCACCAGCGTTTACGACGAGTGGCAGGTCACCTTCGACCGCGATCGTGTCTTCGCCCAGGAGGTGACGGCTAACGCCACCACCGTTGAGTGACCGGGTGAGCACTGGCACGAGCCAGCTCTTGCCGATTGAACTCTCGCCGCGCTTGGCGCCGTAGGCGAAGGGCTCTTGGGTGAGCTTGCCGTCGGCGAGTGTGACGAGTGGGTGTCCACCTTGCAAGATGAAGGTGTTCATCACATTGCGCACCGGCTGACCCGAGTGCTCTTCGAGAGCGTCCCACAGGTCGGTGGTGATGGTGTTGGCGTAGCTGTGCTTCTTCAAGTACAGACGGATGCCGTCACGGAAGGTCTCTTCTCCCAAGTACTGCTCGAGCATGCGAAGGACCGAGCCACCCTTTTCGTAGGTGAGGAGGTCGAACATACCGCGAGTGTCATCTGGTGAGATGACCTCGTATTCGATTGGGCGAGTCGAGTGAAGTCCGTCGATCTGCATCGCGGCGTCGCGGTCGACACCAAAGCCAACCCACATCTTCCACTCGGGCTTGTAGGCGTGGGTGCAGAGAATCTGCATGAAGGTAGCGAAAGCTTCGTTTAACCAAATACCTTCCCACCACTCCATGGTGACCAGGTCACCGAACCACATGTGGGCGATTTCGTGGGCTACTACTTCGGCAACGCGCTTTTTCTCAGCAATTGAGCCCTTTTCGGAGTCAACCAACAACGCAGTTTCGCGGTAGGTGATGCAGCCAAGGTTCTCCATCGCACCAAAGGCGAAGTCGGGAATAGCAATCATGTCGAGCTTCTCGCCGGGGTACGGGATGTTGAAGTACTTGGAGAAGAAGCGCAGCGCGTGGGCACCAGAGTCCATCGCCAGGTCCGAAAGACCAGCCTTACCCTTGGGGTAGACAACCTTCAGCGGAACTCCGTCGACGTCAACGGCGGCGGTCTCTTCGAATGGACCAACAACGAACGCAACCAAGTAGGTCGACATCTTCATCGTTGGCTTGTAGGAGATTGCCTTGAGGCCATTGCCCAAGTCCTGCTCGCTCTGCACTGGTGAGTTCGAGTACGCAGCGAGGTGTGAAGGAACGGTGAGGTTGACCTGATAGGTGGCCTTGAAGGAAGGCTCGTCCCAACAAGGGAACGCCCGACGAGCGTCGGAGTGTTCGAACTGGGTGGTCGCAATCGTGTGGCTCGTGCCGTTGTCGTCCTTGTAGGTCGAACGGTAGAAGCCGTGAAGCTGGTCATTGAGTGTTCCGTCAAAGGCAATCTCGAGGACACCGGTGCCGGTAGGCAACTCAGAATCAAAGTGGAGGGTTGCCGTCTCGTACTTCTCGTCGTAGGTGATTGAACTCGCGGTGTGAGTCGTACCCGCCAAGGTAATGGTGGTCGTACCCAGGGCCAATTCAATGGCGTGCAAGGTGACGGTGTTCGTGGCTGTTTTGACCTCGACGTCAATCTCCACGCGCCCGGCGAAGGAGAAGGCCTCCAGGTCCGGGGTCAGGAAAATACGGTAGGCCGAAGGGACAACCTGGCGGCCGAGGCGGTAGGGATTATTTGTTGAACTCATAACCGGCAACTCTAGGGGCAAATCTTCTATCCTCGCTAGGTGACTTCTTCGCCAACGCCCGTCTCCCTCCGCTCCAAACCCGGGCCCGGCCGGCTGGCCGTTACGGGCATAGGAAATGCCCTTTTAGACATCATGGCCAAAGACCCCGAGGAGGCCTTCGCCAAGGTGGGTCTGACCAAGGCCGCCATGAACCTGATCTCGCACGACCAGCTCGAAGAGGTCTACCGGGCCATGGGGCCGACAATCGAAATGGGTGGAGGCTCAGCCGCCAACACCATCGCCGGAGTCGCAGCTCTCGGGGGAACGTGTGGGTTCATTGGCAAAGTCGCTGACGACGAATTTGGTCAGCGCTTCATTCGCGACATGAAGTCACTCGGCGTTGAACTGGATATGGCACTAGCGCGCGAAGGTGATGGCGTGACGGGACGTTGTCACGTATTTGTCACCGACGATGCGCAGCGCACGCTCGCAACGTACTTGGGTGCGGCGAATCAACTTCGCATGGATGACATCAAGCAAGATCTCATTGCGCGTTCAGAGATTACTTACGTCGAAGGGTACCTCTACGATTTGCCACCTTCGAAGGAAGCAATCCATAAGGTGACTAATTTTGCGCACGAACATGATTCGATGGTTGCGCTTTCGCTGTCGGACAGTTTTTGTGTTGACCGTCACCGGAAAGATTTTCTTGAATTGGTTACGAACGACGTTGACGTATTGCTGGCCAACGAGGCCGAAATTCTCTCGCTCTTTCAAGTAACCGATCTTCAGCGCGCCTTTGACTCGCTCGATGAACTCGGTGTGTTGTCGGTAATTACCCGCGGACCAACCGGCGCCGACGTCGTTACTTATTCCGGCGTAGTTTCGGTGCCGGCCATGGATGTTCCGGTAGTGGTGGATCAAAACGGCGCGGGCGATTTGTTCGCGTCAGGCTTTTTGTTTGGTCTAGCCCTCGGAGCTGATCCCGTTGAGGCGGCCAATCTTGGTTCGCTCTGTGCCGGAGAGGTCATCTCACACCTGGGTGCACGCCCCGAATCGAACCTCGAAGAGCTCGCTACCGACGCAGGTTTTCTATAAACCCATTGCGTCGAGCTCGGCGTCAATAACTCGAGTTCGTTTGGTCTCCCACCTGACCCAGTGAACGGTGATTGGGATACAGGCCAGGAGCATGAGGGCGTCACCACCAATCCACATAATGGCTCCGCCTAAGTGGAAGTTCTGAAGGACCCACCGCGCACTCGTGCCCATGGGGGCCATAGTTAGCAACCCCCGATAGGGCACGTGGGTGTTCATCATCAGGGCTAGTCCAGTGACCGTGTCAACGGGAACAGCGGCCATTACAAACACCAAACGAAGTCCCGGGTGAATCTGTTGCCCGCGCTCGATGCCAAAGGCAATGCGGAAAAATAAGTAGCCAACCACGAGGAAGCCGATTTGCTCGAGGTGGTGGAACCACTCGTGGTTCAGCATCAAGTTAAAGACCCCCGTCAGGTGCGACAGCGGAATAAATACGAAGTAGGCCACGAAGGCGACAATCGGGTGCAGTATCGCGCTGACGACTTTGCCGTCAAGAATCCGCTTAACCCGGGCCCCACCGGCCTCATAAAGGAGGTCAAGGGGTGCCGAGAGAGCAAAGAGGGGGGCGGCCACCATAATCAGCAGTAAGTGCTGGATCATGTGTGCCGAAAAGTAGGACATGTCGTAGACGCCAAGAACCGATTGCGTGGCGAGAAAGGTAATCAAAACGCCCGCAAAGAAACTCGCAATGCGCCAACGTGAATACGTGGGCACTTTCATGACTCCCCACAGATAAATCAACGTGGCCAACACCAATAAAGAAATTCCACCAAGACCGATATGCCACTGGTCTAAGTGACTCCAAGAGAACGGGGGATTCATCGAAACCACGTATCAACGTTAGCCCTACCAAACTAGAACTAAGTCGGCACTAGCATTGAGTTGTGAAATCGAAGTATCTCTCTCGTCGAGCCCTCATGCTCAGTATTGCTCTAGTGGCTTGGTTGGCCATGTGCGCCAGCGCCGCCTACTGGCAAGTGGGCCGCGCCGCCCAAGGAAACTCATTGAGTTTCCTCTACGCCATTGAATGGCCGCTCTTTGGAGTGCTCGGCATTCTGGGCTGGATCGCGCTCGTTAACGCCGACACCATCACCGAGCATCAGGCCAAGGCTCGCCGTGAATATGAAGAGAAGATGCGCGCGCAAGCAAAAGCCGCTAGGGCAGCCGAAGATGAAGATCCCGAAATGGCCGCCTATAACGATCACCTCGCCGAATTAGCGAATAAGCCAAAAAAGAAATTGTGGGGCCACTAATGGAAGCCAGTTACCGCCGTTATCGAATCATGTCTTACGTGACCGGAACGACCTTGTTGATGCTCTGTGCGACCTTTGTCTTGCACAAGGTGAGCGCGTCGACCTGGGAATCGATTTCTTGGTTCGTTAAGACCATTGGCATCGGGCACGGAGTAGTCCTCTACCCGCTGTACATGATTGCGAGCTTTCAAATGGTGCTCAAGCACAAATTGAGCATGCTGCTGCTCGTGGGGATGCTGCTGGCTGGATTCGTACCGGGCTTGGCTTTTTACTTAGAGCACCGAATGCGAGTGCGCCTGTTCGGAAAACAGGCTTAAAAAAGCGTCAGATTAGCCGCGACCGCAGTTCGGCTTCTTGCCGTGGTTCGCCTTTTTCTTGGCGCGAAGTTTACGCTTAACAGTTCGCTTTGACATAGGTGACAATGTTAGTAGGTTGCCAGTAGGGCTCGCCAAACGAGGTGGAAAATGACAGATTTAGCAGCCGGCCAACTAGTCATTGTGGCGACCCCCTTGGGAAACCTGGGAGATTTGTCGCCTCGAGCCCTCGAGCTCCTGACCAGCGCTGACGCAGTCTTTTGCGAAGATACCCGCCACTCGAGGACTTTATTCAGCGCCAATGGAATCTCTCCCAATGGTCGCCTCTTTGCTCTGCACGAACACAACGAGGCTGAGCAGTCCTCGGAAGTTATCGCCCGCGTCGCTCGAGGTGAAACGGTCGTTCTCATTAGTGATGCCGGTACCCCGGGAATCTCTGATCCCGGCACACGGGTAGTAGCTGAGGTTGCCCGAGCTGGCCTCACCGTTACAACCGCTCCGGGGCCTTCGGCGGTTGTGGCGGCGCTTTCGGTCGCCGGCATTGACACCGAACGATTCGTAATGGAGGGCTTTCTGCCCCGAAAGGCGGGAGAGCGAGCATCGTGGTACGACCAGTGGGCGAGTGAGCGCCGCACCATAGTTTTCTATGAGTCCCCCCAGCGACTTCAGTCAACACTTGGTGAGTTAGCAGAACGTTTTGGATCTCGTGAAATATGCGTCGCCCGTGAATTGACCAAACTCCACGAAGAACTGGTGAGGGGTACGGTCAGCGAAGTAGCTGAGCGACTTGGCGGGCGAGAGATTCTCGGAGAAATTGTTGTTGTATTAGCTGGGGCAGAAGAAGCTGCGCCAGTTGATGAGGAGACACTGAAAGTGTGTCTTCGTGAGCGCCTCGTGGCAGGGGACTCCACGAAAGACGCCGCCACTTTCGCCGCCGATCTCTACGGAGTATCCCAACGCCTGACCTACGAATTGGCACTCGCAATCCGTAACACGCTCTAGCCTTAGAACATGGCTCGCTTCTATATCACGACCCCAATTTTTTATGTGAACGACGCACCCCACGTCGGCCACGCTTATTGCACGGTCAACGCAGACGCCATGGCTCGCTGGCACCGTCTAAATGGCGTCGAGACCAAGTTCTTAACTGGTACTGATGAACACGGCCAAAAGGTCGCCGAAGCCGCAGAAAAGAATGGTGTCGAACCCTTAGCGTGGGCCGATCAGACCTCCAAGCGATTCCGTGACGCCTGGGATGCGCTCGACATTTCCTACGACGACTTCATTCGCACCACGGAGCCGCGCCACTACGAAACGGTGCAGAAGTTCCTCACCAAGGTGTACGAAAACGGGTACATCTACAAAGACGTCTACCGCGGCCTGTATTGCGTCAGTTGCGAGGATTACTACACCGAGGAGAGCGCGGACGGTGGTAAGTGTCCGATTCACGCCAAGCCGCTCACCGAAATGGAAGAAGAAAACTGGTTCTTTAAGCTCAGCGCTTTCGAAGATAAGTTGCGCGAGTATTACGACACTCACCCAGACTTTGTAACACCTCACACCAAGCGTAACGAGGCCTATTCCTTTATTAAGGGTGGGCTAAAGGACATCTCGATTACGCGCACCTCAATTAAGTGGGGAATTCCGGTTCCGTGGGATTCGCAACACGTGTTTTATGTTTGGTACGACGCACTTATCAATTACCTCACCGCAATTGGCTATGGCCGCGACGACGATGAGGTCGAGAAGTGGTGGCCCTACTCACACCACCTGATTGGCAAAGAAATCATTCGCTTCCACTGTGTTTGGTGGCCCGCTATGTGCATGGCCGCCGGTCTCGATCCGGTAAGTCACGTTCAAGTTCACGGTTGGTTGCTGGTCGGCGGTCAGAAGCTGTCAAAGACCATGGCTGCCGAAGGCGGGGTGCGCTTAACTGACATTGCCCCGATTCAACTCACCACGGAGTTTGGTGTCGATCCAGTGCGTTACTACTTGCTGCGTGAAACATCACTTGGTAATGACGGGGACTTCTCGCACGAGGGCATCACTGCCCGATACAACACTGACCTCGCTAATAACTTGGGCAACCTCGTGGCTCGGGTGGCGGCGGTCGTTACCTCGAAGTGTGAGGGCATTGCTCCTTCTCCATACAGCGATTCGACCCTTCGCCAAAGCGCAGAAGAAGCGGTGAGGGCAGCTAGCGAAGGCTGGAATCGCTTTTCACCTCAAGCAGGCTTGGAAGCAACCTGGGGTCTCATTGGTGAAACGAACGCCTACCTCGAAACTCACGCTCCGTGGAAGATGGAACCCGGTGAAGATGTTGAGATGGTACTTGGCGATGCCCTCGAAGCCATTCGCATCGTGACCGTTCTTATCTCACCGGCAATGCCGACCGTGGCTGAAGAGATCTGGCGCAGAATTGGCCTATCGGGTCGCGTAACGGACGAGAATTTCACAGTTCGCACCAGCTGGGGACAATTCCAAGGTGGTCACCGAATTGAAAAGGGCGAACCCCTCTTCCCAAGAATCGCGGACTAGTTCATGAGTGCTTGGACTGACGCACACGCCCACTTGCAGGACAATTTTCTCGACGACCCCGAGCGGGGGACCCGAGACCTGCAGGCAAATCTTGATGCCGCGCTCGCGGCCAACGTCAATCGCGTCATCGTCATTGGAACCGAACTGGGCTCGAGTGCCGGGGCATTAAAAGTTGCTGAGTTCCAACACGAAGTGGAACTGTACGCAACGGTTGGGCTTCACCCGCATGATTCGTTGAGTGACGTAAATGAGCTCGTGAAGTTGGCTCGGGTGGGGCACCCAAAGTTGGTCGGAATTGGTGAGTGTGGTCTCGACTACTACTACGAACACTCGCCACGTGAAGCGCAGATGAAGTCATTCGCCGTTCAGATCGCCTTGGCGAAAGAATTGAATCTCGCTTTAGTCATTCACGCTCGCGACGCCTTTACCGATTTATTCGATATTTTGAAGTCTGAGGGCGTGCCCGAGAGAACGGTGATCCACTGCTTTACCGGAAATGTCGCCGACGCAAAGGGGTGTCTCGACTTGGGCTGTGATATTTCTCTTTCGGGAATTGTCACTTTTAAGAACGCCGATGAACTTCGAGAGGCTGCGAAAATAGTCCCACTCGACCGACTCCATGTGGAGACGGACTCACCCTTCTTGGCTCCACTGCCACATCGTGGCAAACCAAATGAGCCCGCTTACGTTTCCATTGTGGGGGAATTTGTCGCTGATTTGCGTGGCGAGGACCGAGAAGTACTGCAAAAAGCAACTTCAGCCAATACTGCACGCCTTTTCAATATTCCCGTTTTGAACTAATACCCGTAGAATGGGTAGGTCGTTAGACGACAGGCCGCCGTTTTGGGCCCAATCGGAGGAATGAAACTGAGAGTCAATTCTGCAGGTGTGTCTCGGCGCATCTGGTTTCACATTTCCGTCGTTGCAGCCATACTGGTGCTGCTCGGCGCTTTGGGGCCGGTCTCTTTTCGCGCCTCGGGATCTCCCGTACCCCGGATGCCCAATGTCGTAGGGCTCAGTCGGGCCCAGACCTACAGCGTGATGCGCGCCCACAACATCTTTTTCGTGACCTCGGGGGTCGGTTCGAGTGATGGAACCTGGCAATTTGTCCAACACCAAAGCCCCGCCGCGGGAGCTCCGGCTCCGGTCAAAGCAAACGCCTACCTCGTCGTGAACAAGATCGTGAAGGGCGGGCCCAGGCCCATGCCTCGGCTAATTGGGCTTAGCCGTCCCGCCGCTATTGCGGTCTTAAAGGCCAATGGTCTCTACTACCAAGACACCGGACTCGGAGCCGCATCCAATACTTGGAATCGAGTCGTCAGTCAAAGCCCGCCGGTCGGCACCATTGTCCAGTGGCTCGGCCACGTAACGCTGGTTGTCACTATTGTCCGTCATCCGCCCGCCACAACCACCACGGTGAGACCGACAACGACCACCTCGTCGACTTCAACAACCACTACGACCACCTCGCCCACAACAACTTCGTCGGTGCCTGATTCGAGTAGTACGACCACCTCGTCATCAAGCACCACGCTGCCGACCACGCCAGCGGTCATCACGCCTTACGGTGGAGTTCCCGCATACAAGCGAGTCTTCGAAACCTTTAAGCCCTTGGCTCACTCCACTTCGGGGAATCAAGTACTCGTTCGAACACTTTCACCAAAGATTTGTTCAACCCACAACAACGTTTTGACATTCCGCTGGCCGGGCATGTGCGTATTCCAGTACCGTGATCCGGGCAACGCCAATTTCTTGCCCGCAACACCGATTACTAAGAGAATTCCTGTGGACCACCAAGCTGTGGGTCAGGCCACTTTTTACAGCTACCGTCCGGGCTTTTGTGCTTCACACTTCGTTCAGCTGTATCCCGGGATGCCTCCGCACACATTCTGGTTCCCGAGAGATTTCTTGTTGAAGGTGACCAACCAAGCGAATCACATTTCGATATTCTGCCGAGTGACCGACCACGAAGCCGCTGGTCCACCTCGAGTGGTTGACCTGTCGATGACCCAGTTCTCAGAGCTAATTGGTCACCCCGGTGACTTCAATGCAATCAACTCCTACGGCGTTTTGAAGGTAATTGTTACCTGGTGACCCACACTCGAACCGAACTCGTAGCACTCCTTAACGACCACGGGCTATCACCGTCGAGGGCTCTGGGTCAAAATTTCGTGGTGGACGCAAATACCGTTCGCCGAATTGCCCGACTGGCCGAAGTGGGGCCCGGAGATCTTGTTTTAGAGATTGGGGCTGGGCTCGGATCACTCACGCTGGCACTTATTGAAACCAAGGCAGAGGTAGTTGCCATTGAAGTCGATCGGTACATCGAACCGGTACTTCGGACCGTGGTCGAGCCTCACGGCGTGCGGGTGCACCTCGGAGATGCGTTGAAGGTCAATTATGAGGAGCTGTTGGGTGGACGCCCAGCCATTGTCGTGGCCAACTTGCCCTACAACGTGGCGACTCCGCTCGTGCTTTCGCTTCTTGAAACACAACCTCTTATCAAGCGCATGCTGGTGATGGTTCAAAAAGAGGTCGGTGAGCGACTGGCCGCCCAGGCCGGCGAAGAGCCGTATGGCGCAGCTTCTCTTCGACTGCAGTACTTTGCCGACGCCAAGGTGGTTGGCAAGGTTGGCCCATCGGTCTTCGTGCCCAAACCCAAGGTGGATTCGGCACTCGTTTCGATTGTGCGCCGCGAAGACGTGAGAATTGACCCATCAATTGTCAGTGAAGATCGACTCTTTGAGGTCATTCGCACTGCTTTTGGTCAGCGACGCAAAATGCTGCGTCGGTCACTTTCGGAGATGATCTCTCCAGAGGCCTTTGCCCTTTCTGGAGTCGATGAAACTAGACGTCCCGAAGAACTCACCATTGAGGAGTTCGCGCAACTGGCGGCTCAGTCATGAGTCATCTTCTTGCTCCAGCGAAACTGACTTGGTATCTAGAGGTGACCGATACCCGTAGCGACGGTTGGCACGAACTGCGCAGCGAAATGGTGACCTTGTCTCTGGCCGATGAGTTAGAGATTGATGAGTCGGGTGATTACGTGATGATGTCTGGCGATACCTCGGGTGTCGAGCCAGGACCGGGAAATTTAGTTAGCCGCGCACTCGCTTTGGTCAATCGGCAAGCAGGCGTGAGTCTGACCAAGCACATCCCAACTGGTGGTGGACTGGGTGGCGGGAGCGCCGATGCCGCAGCAATTCTTCGCTGGGCTGGGGGAGTCTCTTTCGAACAGGCATTGAGCCTCGGCTCTGATGTTCCCTTCTGCCAAGTTGGGGGCAGGGCACTAGTTGAAGGTCTCGGTGAGCAGATCACGCCACTCGAATTTGTCGAGCGTCCGGTAACACTCGCTCTGTTTGACTTTGGAGTTTCTACGCCGGCGGTCTATCGCGCTTTCGACGACTTAGTGAAATCTGGAGATGTCCGCCACACGAGAAATCATCTGACCCACGCCGCACAATTAGTAGAGCCGCGAGTCGCTACGGCAATGTCCTGGCTCGGGGCGGAGTTTGGCCAAGAGGTGATTTTGGCGGGATCTGGCGCCACGTTATTTATCGAAGGACACCTTCGCCAAGATAGTGATCTGTGGGAGGTCGAGAGTCCCGTCGGACGGGTACGGTTACGGCAAGTACAAACCACGCCAGCAGGCGTGTAGCTACTTATTTACCAGCAGCTCGACGCTGGAAGCGAGTTCGCTTCAACATCTTCTTGTGCTTCTTCTTACGCATGCGCTTACGGCGCTTCTTAATCAGTGATCCCATGGCTGTACAACCTTAGTCGCTGTGGCGGGGGTGGAAATTCAAGCCTGGTCGGCCACTCGCTCAATGCTGAGCGCTTGACGAGGACAGCCCCGAACGGCGTACTTGGCCGACTGGAGAGCCCGGACATTTCCCAGCGGGGTGGGCTCTTTTTTGATGATGGGATATCCCCACTCGTCAATATCGACTAGCTCGGGGGCTAATTCGTGGCAGTGCCCAAAGCCGTCGCAGAGAATGGGATTTACTTTCAGAACAAAGCCGCCGGTGCGTCTAATTACTCCCATACGAGGTCCTCTTCTCTTTCGTGCTTGGGTACGGTTGCGTAGAACTTGGTCGCGCGCGATCCCACACAAGGTGCGCCATTGATGTGGTTTTGCAGGTCCTTATCGAACACCTGCAAAGCGGTACGAATCATCCGCACTACACCATCGGGGTGCTTACAGGCTCCGCGACCATCAATTTCACCAGCGCGGTGAATCAAGCGGTCTAGAGATTGCTTGCGGTCTTTTCCTCCGATGACGAGCTGCTGCAAGTCTTCGGCGAGTGCGGGAAGTCCAAAGGCACAGGGCCCACACTGGCGAGCGGACTCGTTGGCCATCCACTTGGTGATTCGGTAGGTCTCCATAATTCCGCACGCACGTTTGGGTAGGACCATGATTATCCCCGCCCCGACACTGGCTCCGACACTACTGAGGTGCTCGGTGGCGAAGGGCAAGCGAATGTTGTCGCCACTTAACCAAGTGCCACCGTATCCACCGAGCAAGATGGCGAGGGGGTCAGTGTCGGCTCCGGCGACTTCCAAAATTGCCTTGACGGGAGTTCCGAGCGCCACTTCGATGACGTGGGCTCGCTCAACGGCGCCAGTGACTGAAACCAAAGTCGATCCTGGCGAGGTGGAGGTTCCCAACTGGCGGAACCAGTTTGCGCCAAACCGGCCAATGAGACCTACGTTGGCGCAGGTTTCGGCGTTGTCAACGAGAACCGCGCTACGACCAATCTTCAAAATTGTTGGACGGTGCGGGCGGTACTGGGGAAGTGATTCGTTGTCGTCGAGCCAGTGAACGAGCGCGGACTCTTCTCCAGCCACGTAACGCCACGGCGGAGTGTGCAACTCAATCTCGGGTCCACGTAAGCTCCGACGAGTGCGCTCGTGGAGTGCGCGTTTTACATTGTTGATGACAATGGGGTTGTCGCGTGAAACACAGATGGCAATTCGCTTCGCGCCGATCATGTGGGCGAGTATCTCGGCCCCATCAATGACAAGGTGGGGATTGGCGTTCAGAAGTGCCAAGTCTTTGTGAGAAGCGGGCTCACCCTCCATGGCATTAACCACAACAAACTTGCCGTGACCACGCTGTTCACTGAGTAGTTCAACCTTTTTGTAGGTGGGGAAACCTGCTCCACCGCGTCCAGTGAGGCCTGAATCGCGTAACTCGGCCAAGAAGTCGGTCTGTGGATTTACCAGGCCGAATTCCTGGTCGTGTTCTTCGAGTGAAAGTGGACGGCCGGAGGCGCGGTGCATCAAGCGGGGTAGTGCGTTAGCGCTAATCATCGGCGGGGCCGGCCTTTCGAAGTGGGTCGCTGTTCGCGAGGGAAGGGAGTAGATCCGGCAGTGGACTTAGGAGATGCCGGTCGCGCCGCCCGGGCGAGAGGCGACAAGGCCGTCCGTCCGCCCGCACGGGTTGGTCGACCAAAGAATCGCCAGAGTCCAGCGACCACGATGGCCCCGGCACAGAAGGCGACGAAGGCCAGACCAGTAGTTCCCTTCGTGTCTGTTCCGATCATGGCGGCGTGAACGAGTGCCGTGACGTACGCAATCCAAGAGAACCAGTGGATGAAGCGCCACGTCGCGTTCTTGATTCGAACCTTAAGCAGGCTGGATATCCACACCGCCAAAATCAGGTCGAAGGCGATTGTCCCAATGGCGACCTGAGTGGTCTTGTAGGGAGAGGCGAAGGGAACAACAGTTGAGAGCCAGCCGGTGGCGACATAACTATCAATCACCGTAGTGACGATGTGTAACGCCAAAAAGATTACGGCCACGATCGAGAGCGAGCGGTGGAGTTCATTGATCTCAAATCGACCAACGATGGTGCCACCAATTCGATTAGCGACCAGGGTGCCAAGGAAGGCGACCAGGGTGAGCAAGAGCAGGGCCACAACGCCAGTTGCTCGAGTGGAGTACCAAAGGTACGGGGTGGTTAGGGCAATCATGCGGGTTGTTCCTCTCTGGGCCAAGCACCCACTAAATCAATCGTGCCATCAGTACGAACCAAACGTGCGGCCAGCCCAGCTTGAGCGATGTAGTAACTCGCTTCTTCACCCCAGACCAGGGCGGCCGTTGAAAAAGAGTTCGCGGCCACACAGCTTTCGGCCACCACCGACGCCGAGCCGTACGGTCCATCGGCGCAGGCTCCGGTGAAGGGGTTAATCACGTGATTTTGGACCTCTCCACTGGCGCGCCAGGAGCGAATGAGCCGCGACGAGGTCGCCACGCCAGCGTTTATGAGGCCGAGACGAGTGTCTTGTTCGCTGGCCTCGAGCGAGTCGCTCACACCAATCGCCCAAAGACCATCGGGACCCTCTCCTCGAACGGAGACGTCGCCACCAATCTCCACGACCACACCGCTGGAGGCGGAAACATCGTTGGCGACGAGGTCGCAGGTCAGGGCCTTGGCAGTGGCACCAAAGTCAAGTTGGCAACCATCAAGGAGACGAACTGTTTTATTTGTGCGGTCAATCTCAATAGCGTCCAGACCAAGGGCGGGCCGAGTTTCGCTGGCGTGGAGATCGGTGTCCTTAATTATTTCGTCGTAGTCGCGCTCATAGCCCAGTGCAATGAGAGAAGGTAATACGGTTGGAGAACAAGCTCCCTGGGTCTGTCTGTAGGCGGCGAGAGCGGTATCGAGGCAGATTTCAAATGCCGGTGAATAGTGAAACTTGTCATCACTATGGTTCAAGCGAGACAACTCGGACTCGGGCTTAAACCTATTGGCGGCAGAATCAATTTCACTTAACCAGTGATTCAAACGTTCGATGGCAAAGTCCAAAGACTCATCATTCGCAACCGTCACGGACCCGGTCACGCCCCAAACGCTAAAGCGGTGAGATTTCACCAACAACCTAAGAACGTTCCTGAAGCCGAAGTGTGGCAAACCGTTGGGGTGGTCACCGGGACAGTTGCCACGGTAGTGGGGGTGGTGGCGGTCGTAGTTGGAGTGGAGCTGCCTCCGCCGTTCGATCCGCCGCTGTTAGCCACTGTCGTGGGGGTCGTTGCGGCGGTGGTGGGGGTTGAGCCACCGGGGGTAGTGGTTGGCGTTGTAACCACGGTGCTCGAGGTGTTGGCTACCGCGGTACTGGCGAAGTAGGCGACCATGCCCGCTGACAGTGCGCTGGCGGCTAGGAATATGGTATTCGACAGCAAGCGAACTCGAGCGAAACGGCGGTCTCTCAGTTGTGGGGTGCGGGGGGTTGGTGTCATTGCTTTGCCCTGGTTGTAGGTGTAATCATTGTGCCAGCACTAAATAAGGTTCTTTGAGTGCAGAGGTAAGAAACCCCTAAAAGAGTTAGGAAATACCTTATTCGGCGGTAGGAATGGTCGGCAGGCTCATAATCATGCGCGCACCACCCAGTTCTGGGTCCGATTCCACTGATACTTGGCCGCCAAACTCCTCTACAACCTGCTGAACGATAGAAAGCCCAAGTCCAGATCCAGGGAGAGCGCGAGCCGAGGGGGAGCGCCAGAAACGGTCGAACACGAAGTGCCGGTCGGCCTCGGCGATACCCGGACCCGAATCCGAGACGCTCACAACGCCATCTTTGCTTGTCACCTTGATGGTTCCATTTTCCGGAGTGAACTTGACCGCATTCGTCAACAGATTTGAAATGGCGCGCACGAGTCGGTCCCGACGTCCGGTGACCGCCGAAGTTGAGACGTCGGATTCAATCGTGATGTTCTTAATGCGGGCGTAGGTGCGAGCTGTATCGAGGCACTCGTCGACTACTTCGTCGAGGGCAATTGGGATGATTTGTCCTTCAGAGCGTTCACCACGAGCAAGTTCGGCGAGGTCACCGACTAGTGCGGTGAGTTCATCCACTTGGGTGACGACGTCGGTGGTGAGCTGATCTAAATCCTCGGGAGAAAGCTGTTTGGCCTTACTCAAGACCTGGGCGTTGGTGCGCAAACTCGTTAATGGAGTACGAAGCTCGTGACTGGCGTCGAGCACCAATTGGCGCTGGAGGTGCTGGCTGTTTTCGACATTTCCGAGCAGACGATTGAAAGTTGTTCGCAACCGGCCGAGTTCGTCATTACCACCCTCGGAAAGTCTTGACTGCAAGTCGTTGGAGTTTGCAATTCTCTCAATCTCATCGGTTACCGCTTCCAGGGGCAGCACCGCACGGCGGGCCAGCCAAAGTCCAAAACCAAGTGCAAAGAGCAACCCGGCGAGCATGATCAGCAACGTAGTCGGTAGCACGTGGTTATTGGTAGTTAATTGTCCGTCAATGGGCTCGAGGTAAACATTGGCAGTGGCAGTTTTGATCACGCACGAATCGTCTGGGCAGACCGCCTCGGTATTGGCTGGCCGGTAGACGATGTATTCGCGGTAGTGCCGCCCAGCCTTAATGACCGTCCGAAATTGGGATGGCTGCTTACCGTTGGCGATAGCCACGAGGAGCTTGTCAGCCGCAAACCGGCCTTGGGGGTAAACCTGCCCATTCGTGCTGACAATTTCGTACGGGGGATTTTGACGCTGGTCTTCGCCCCCAGGGACTCCCGCGGCGTTGTTTCGCAAACTCGAGTCAACACTCGTCAGAGCCGAGTTGTGCTCGGTGTAATAGGCCGCGAGAGATGCCAATACTGATACCAGTGAGGCCGAGAGAACGGCGGCGAGAACTACACGAGTGCGAAACTTCATGAGGCTCGCAGGGAGTATCCGACGCCACGTGCGGTGTGCAGGAGTCGCGATTCGCCGTTCTCTTCGAGCTTGCGTCTCAGGTATCCGATGTAGACGGCCAAGGAGTTAGTCCCCGGGTCGAAGTTATATCCCCAAACGAGGTCGAGGATCTGATCGCGGGTGAGCACCTGGCGAGGGTGCTGCATGAAGAGCTCGAGAAGCTCGAATTCGATCTTGGTCAGGTCGATCTTCCTATCACCGCGGAAGACCTCTCGTGTATTGGGATTGAGCGTGAGATCTTCAAAGCGCAAGTTGGTAGCCTCACCGCCAGTTGATTGATTGCGACGAAGGAGCGCACGAAGGCGGGCGAGGAGTTCGGCCAAGTCAAAGGGCTTAACGAGGTAGTCGTCGGCGCCAACGTCAAGTCCCTCGACACGGTCATTCACTGCGTCTCGAGCGGTCAACATCAAAATTGGCGTTGCGTCACCGGACTGCCGGATGCGGCGGCAAATCTCGAGTCCGTCAATGTCGGGCAGTTGCAGGTCCAAGATGATGGCGTCGGGTGCGCGAAGTTGAAAGGATTTGAGGGCGCTGGCGCCATCTTCGAAAAGCTCGACTGCGTAGTTCTCCATGCGCAGAGCGCGGCCCAGTGAGGTGCGGATAGCACTGTCGTCGTCGACGATTGCCACGTACAGGCTGGCGTTCTCTGCTGACACGAGGGTCTCCTTCGGGTTTGTTCTAGGCTCTAGTGTGTCTAGGTGCCTTAAGGGCAAACCACAGTTTTAATAAGAATACGTAAAGAATTGTGGGTCACCAGTGGCGGGTAGTTCAATTGGCAGAACAACGGACTTTGAATCCGTCGGTTGGAGGTTCGAGCCCTCCCCCGCCAGCCAACACCGAAGGCGTCTCTCTATGGAGCAGACTTAACGGGTGACTCAATCAGTGACTGCCATTGTCCTCGCCGCTGGGGCGGGGAAGCGTATGCAATCAGAACTGCCTAAACCGTTGCACCTGGTTGGCGGCCAGCCCATGATTGATTGGGTGCTTAATGCCCTCGTAGATGAGCGTATTACTTCTGGAGTTGTCGTCATTGGACACGGTGGGGAGGAGATTCGTTCTCACCTAGAGAGCACACTTTCGAACTCTGCCAAGTGGCGCTTTGTCATTCAAGATCAACAACTGGGGACCGGTCACGCCACCAGCGTGGCGCTTGAGGGCGTTTCCGATTTAGACCCTGAGTCAATCTTGGTGCTACCGGGCGACACCCCATTGCTTCGCTCATCCAGCATTTCGGAGTTCCTCGACGGCCATTTCTCCAATGGGGCGTCGCTCAGCGTATTGAGCGCAGTGGTAGATGCCCCCACTGGCTACGGACGGATTGTTCACGATTCAAAAGGCGACTTCGTGGGAATCGTTGAAGAACGCGATGCGTCGGACGAACAGCGCACTATCAGCGAGATCAACACTGGAATCATGGTGGGTTCAGCCCTGGCCCTACAGTCGGCCCTTCAGCGAGTCGGTCGAGGAAACGCCCAAGGTGAGTTCTACCTCACTGATGTTGTCGGAATACTTGTGGCAGACGGTGAGAAGGTTCGGGCTGAGATCTTGGCCGACTCGACCGAAGCGCAGGGCGTCAATGATCCCGACCAGCTGGCCTTTTGCGAAATGGTCTTGAATCAGCGTCATTCAAACTGAATTTGGGGTGGCCGTCCACTACCATTTAGCCGTGGAGTCACTGTCAAAGCGCCGTCTGGTCATTGTTTCGGGTCGTTGTCACCCAGCCCTAGCCCAGGATGTCGCTGACAACCTCGGTGTGAGTTTGACGAACGCGAATGTTCGTGAATTCGCTAATGGTGAGATTCACTGTCGCTTTGATGACTCAGTTCGCGGGGCGCACGTTTTCATCGTGCAGACTCACGCAACGCCAGTCAACGACGCAGTGATGGAACAACTCATCATGATCGATGCGGCGAAGCGCGCAAGCGCGAAGTCCATCACGGCAGTAATTCCTAACTATGGTTACGCTCGTCAAGACCGCAAGTCAGCGGGTCGCGAACCAATCACCGCCAAGCTCGTTGCGGACATGTTGCAAACCGCTGGCGCTACTCGAGTCTTGAGCGTGGACTTTCACTCGGGTCAGATTCAGGGCTTCTTTGACATTCCCGTTGACCACCTCGTTGCTGCGCCAGTCCTCGAGGCGTACTTGCGCGAGAACACCGATCCCAAAAAGATGGTGGTCGTTGCGCCAGACGCGGGTCGGGTAAAAGTGGCCGAGCGATACGCCCAGCACTTGGGCTGTGACCTAGCGCTAGTTCACAAGACGCGACCAAAGGGCACCGCCAATGTTGTTGAAGCACGACACATCGTTGGTGACGTAGTGGGTCGACACTGTGTCTTGATTGACGACATGATCGACACCGCCGGAACAATCGTGGCCGCTTGTGACCTCTTGAAGGAACACGGCGCCGAAGACATTTGGGTCATGGCGACCCACGCCGTCTTCTCACCCCCCGCAGCCGAGCGATTGTTCAACGCGCCAGTTAGTCGGGTGGTAGTGACTGACACCCTGCCACTGAGCCCCGAGAAGCGCTTTGAAAAGCTCGAAATACTCTCAATTGCGCCTTTGATTGCCAATGCAATTTCGGCAATTTTTGAGGATTCTTCGGTCTCAGAAATCTTCGGTGGAGAGAACCTGCTCTAGCCAAAAGCTGGCCCCTCGGGGTCGGGCTAGACTGAGAAACCCTGTTGCCTATGGGTTACAGCATTTCGCCAAGGAGTCACCATGTCTCAGATCACTTTGAGTGCCGCAACTGACCGCGTTCACGGTTCAGCCTCGTCACGCCGTCTTCGCATTGCCGGTTCAATCCCCGCCGTTGTTTACGGTGAGGGCATTGCTCCAGTACCGGTTGCCGTCAACGCTAAAGAATTCCGCACCGCCGTATCGGGTGAGCAGGGTCTCAACTCATTGATCAACCTCGAAGTTGCGGGCAAGACCTACACCGTCTTGGCTCGTGAGTTGCAGCGCCACAAGGTGCGCGGCACCGTTGCGCACATCGACTTCCAGGTCGTTGATCCCAACAAGCCAGTAGTTGCCGAGGTTCCATTGCACGTCATTGGTGACGCGGTTGAAGTTCGTCACGCTGACTGGGAAGTTGACCAGCAGTTGTTCAACATCGAAGTCAAGGCTCGTCCCAGCGACATTCCTACCTTTGTCAACGTGGACATCTCCGAGCTCAAGCCCGGTGGTGCGATTCGTATTGGTGACCTCACCTTGCCCGCAGGCGTTGAGGCTTCTGGCGACCCACACGTTGCCGTTGTAGCTACCTTTGCTGGTCGCGCTGCTAAGCAGAACGAAGCTGCCGGCGCTCCCGCTGCGAGCTAATACGTATGGCGCTTAGGCGCGGTAACGACGAGCGACGCGGTACACCAAGTGTGCTGCTTATCGTTGGTCTAGCTAATCCCGGAAATGAGTATGACGGGTCGCGACACAATATTGGTGGCGACGCTGTTCGAGAACTAGCCAATCGACGAAACGTCAGCTTTTCGGTGGAGCGACGTCAACGCGCCAGCACGGCAACAATCTCAACTCCTCGGGGCTTAGTAACCCTGGCAATTCCCACGACCTACATGAATGAGTCGGGCGCCGCAATCAGCCCTCTACTGAAGCGAACTTCAATCAGTGACCTAACCAGTTTGGTGGTTGCGCATGACGAGTTGGACCTGGAACCCCATCGCCTGCAACTGAAATTTGGCGGTGGTCTAGCGGGTCATAACGGATTGCGCTCGATTGCAAAAACGATTGGTACGCAAGACTTTTCACGCCTGCGTATTGGAATCGGTAAACCCGAGCGCAAGGAAATGGTCACCGACTGGGTGCTGAAGCGCCCCACTGGGTATTTGCGCGAAGAACTCGCATTTGATGTCCAGCGTGCAGCCGATGCGCTCGAGGCACTTATTGATCAAGGTCTCGAGGCGGCCCAGCGCACCGTGAATGGCTCGTGAGTCGGGGTCTCGCACGAGTACTTGAGCGTATTGCGCCGACGTTGCGCGAAAAGGTCGCGCGTGGTCACTTCATCCCTTCGAGTTTTTCCACCCCGGTAACGGTCGCAGCACTCGTCAGTGACGAAACGGCGAGTGTCGTAATTACTGAAACGACGGCAGAGGCAGAGTCACTTTTTGCTGACTTACAGCAGTGGTTGCCGGGAGCGGACGTTGCTTTGTGGCCCGCTTGGGATATCCACCCGTTGGAACGAGTTTCTCCCGATGCCAAGGTCATGGCACAACGAGCTCATTTGCGTTGGCGGATCAGTCAAGGTGAGTTACCACTGGTAATCGTTGCCTCTGCTCGAGCTATTGCACAAGTACTGCCGCCGACTTCAGCCCCGGAGCCGTGGTTCTTTCAGGTAGGCCGTGACTACGACCGAGATGAAGTTATTGCTGTCCTGGTAGCCAGTGGATACCGACGCGAGTACAGCGTTGAGCATCGCGGCGAAATCGCTGTTCGTGGTGGGATCTTGGACGTTTGGCCCGCTGAGACCGAGGAGCCAATTCGACTCGACTTTTTTGGCGACCAGCTCGAACGCATTGCCATTTTCGATATCGGTTCGCAACGCTCCATTCAAGAACTAGAACAGACGGTGGTGGCGCCCGCTCGCGAGTGGATGCCAAGCCAAGAACAAATGGCCGAAGCGCAACAGTTGTCGAAATCCCAGCCCTGGGGCCGAGCAGTCTTTGATCGGATTTCAAACGGAGAAATTTTTGATGGGCTCGAAGGCTGGATGAGCCTGTTTGCGGGCGAGCGCAGGTGCCTACTTGACGAACTCGGTGCGGTTAAGACGTTTGTTATTTCCCCCGAGCAAATCAAGAGCCGCCTCGATGATGTCTTCGAAGAAGAACGTGAGCTAACCGACGTCGTTGCCGCGACTTGGCAAGCAACGACAGAGATTCCGCTATTGCACTTGCGCTATGAAGAAGTTCTCGGCCGCCGGACCTTTACTGCCTTGTCGGCCCAAGCCGGTGCTGAGGCGTATCTGACTTCGGCACCAGTTACCCAAGGCGACCACACTCGCATTGCCGCCCACATTCGGGGCTGGAGTAATTCCAGGCGCGCAGTCGTGCTCTCGGCCAATCCCGCCGCTATTGACCGAATGGCCGAGCAATTACGCGGAGAAGGTCTCGAAGTCTCAACGAACCCCGACGCCGTCTTCGATGTTCGAGTTACAGTGCTCGAGTCAACCCTGAGTCATGGTTTCTGGCTAGAAGACCCCGAAGTGGTGGTCTGGAGCGAAAGCGACCTGACGGGACGCCGCACGGTTCACCGCGCACAGCGGGCGAAGGCGCGAACGGTCGACGCGTTCTTTGAAGACATGGCGGTTGGTTCATACGTAGTGCACCGTCAACACGGTGTGGCCAAATTTTCAGGCACGACTACCCGAGCCATAAATGGAGTTATTCGCGATTATTTGATTCTTGAATTCAAAGACGGACGAAGCTATTGGCCCACCGAGCAAATTGACGCCCTAACTGCATACAACGGCGGCGACGCTCCTGCTCTTTCTCGAATGGGCTCGGCTGAATGGCAAAAGAAGCGTGCGCAAGCAGCGGCTGAGGCCTACCTGATCGCTCAAGAACTTGTCCAGCTCTACCGTGAGCGAAGTGTGGCGCCGGGACATGCGTTCTCGCCGGACACCGCGTGGCAACACGAAATGGAAGATCTCTTCCCATTCCAGCTCACCCACGACCAGGCCAAGGCAGTCGCAGAAATCAAGTCCGACATGGAAAGCCCGCGTCCAATGGATCGCTTGGTGTGTGCCGACGTAGGTTTTGGCAAGACTGAAATTGCCGTTAGGGCTGCCTTTAAGGCAGTGCAGGACAACAAGCAAGTGGCCATACTTGCCCCGACCACGTTGTTGGCTTCGCAGCATTTCGCGACGTTTAGCGAACGATATGCCGGCTTTCCAGTCAGGGTTGGGTTGTTGAGTCGGTTTGTGGACGAAGCAGATAGCAAGAAAACAATCGCTGGTCTCGCCGACGGATCGATTGATGTCGTGATTGGAACCCATCGACTTCTCAACGAAGGGGTCAAGTTTAAGGATCTTGGACTTCTCGTTGTCGACGAAGAGCAGCGGTTTGGTGTAAATCACAAAGAGGCAATTAAAGCGCGCTCAGTTGGGGTTGACGTGTTGACTCTTAGCGCGAGCCCTATTCCACGCACGCTGGAGATGGCCTTGACTGGTATTCGCGACATCTCCATGGTCACGACGCCTCCATCTGATCGCCGTCCCATTCTCACCCACGTTGGCGAATACGACGAGCCAGCCGTTGTTGAGGCTATTCGCCGCGAGTTGCTCCGTGAAGGTCAAATCTTCTTTGTTCACAACCGCGTTGCCGATATTGACCAAGCGGCAAAACGAATTGGGGAGCTGGTTCCCGATGCACGTATTGCCATTGCTCACGGCCAAATGGATGAAGGCACCCTGGAGCGAGTCATGGTTGATTTCTGGGAGAGAAAATTCGACGTGCTGGTGTGCACCACGATTGTCGAGTCAGGAATTGATGTACCAACGGTAAACACGCTGATTGTTGACCGGGCTGACCGCTTGGGTTTAGGACAGATGCACCAGCTGCGCGGGCGAGTAGGTCGTGGCGATCAGCGGGCGTACGCCTACCTCTTCCATCCTCGCGACAAGGTACTTAACGAAACGGCCTACGAGCGACTGCGAACTATTGGCGACAACACCGCCCTAGGTTCTGGCTTCAAGATTGCGATGCGTGACCTAGAGATACGCGGCGCGGGAAGTTTGCTCGGTCACCGACAGTCGGGTCCGGTCGCTGCAGTTGGTTACGACCTGTACGTTCAACTCGTCGCTGAGGCGGTAGCTGAGGCTAAGGGCGAGAGGCCTATTGAAGTTGAGCCAATCACTATTGATGTTCCAGGCGAGGCACACCTGCCAAGTGAATATGTCAGTACCGACGATGCGCGACTTGAGGCGTACCGACGACTGGCGGTCGTGTCGAACCTGGCAGAGCTAAACGACCTATCGGATGAGTGGATCGACCGATACGGTGCGCTTCCAGGGCCTGCGCAAGGACTCTTAGATTTGGCTAAATTGCGCCTCCTCTGCCTTGATTCAGGGATTAAATCTCTCGTAGTTCAACCGGCCAAAGTGGGCGTACGGACATATCCAGTAGTGAAGACGCAACCACTGGATTTGAGTTTTTCTCAACAAATGAAACTCCGCCGACTTTACGGATCGCAGTCCTATAACGAGGCGAACCATGAGGTGCGAATCGAAATTGAGGCGAAGTCGGTTTCTCCCCTGGAATTGGTGGGAATAATCGAGACAATCATCGGCACCGAGGGCTCGTAGAGCCTCGGTAGCATGAGTTAATGCGTCGAATCGTAATCCTCCTACTCGTACTTGCCGGAGTGGCCACCGCTGCGGGAATTGAATCCCAGCGAGCTGCGGTATCAATTGATTCGAGCCACATTTCCGACTCAGCCTTCCGGAATTCCGTACAAGTCCTAGCGAATAACAAAGTTGCCCGTTGTTATTTTTCTTCCATTTACTCCGTACGACTTCACTCTGGAGCTGCGCGCGATTCTGTTACATCGACGACTGCGGCTCAGTGGACCAATACTTTGATTGACAGTTTTGCGATAAGCGCTTACGCGAAACAACATCACTTCGCTCAATCGACAGCACTTTTGAAATTGACGAAGCAGGCGCTCGTCAGTGAGTTGAGTGCTCAGGCAAAAGCCCTAAACCTCCAGTGCCCAGGAACCGCAACTGAAGCACTTCGAGCTTTGCCGGTTTCGGTTCAAAACCTTCTAGTTCGCTCAACAGCCGCTTCACAGGAACTCGTACGCCAATTGGGATCTTCGGTCGCACTAACTATGCCAAATCTTCTCAAGTACTACCAAGCCCACCAGAGCTCGTATGACACTCTGTGCATCGCAGTAGCAGTGGTGTCACCAACTCAACTGGCGAGTTTTCACGCCGACCAGGCCAAGGGGCTTAGTGTGAAGGCCCTCGTTGCCAAATATTCAATTGATGCCCAGTCAAAAGCGAAGGGCGGTTCGCTGGGTTGTTACTCACCTGCGAATAGTTCGTACTCAACCGTTAGAACTGATGTAGCGGGGGAGGCCCTCAATGCATTTGGAGCCTCACCGCGAGCCATTACTTACAATGGCGCCACCGATGGGCTTTACGTCGCGGTGACCTCAAGGAAAATCAACTCCTTCACTGCGGTCGAGCAACTCGTCGCCACCGACCTCCAAGCCCAAAACTCGACTTCTGCAACTTCGTTGCAGAGCACGTTGCTCTACAAGGCCGCAGTGGCGATTGACCCCGCTTTGGGTCGCTGGGGTCTTGCAAACTCTGGGCCTCAGGTATTCGTGCCTGGCGTGCCTTCGGTAAATAGGTTTGATCGCAAAACTCTCGCTCGAGTCATTAGTCAATTTGCCCCCACCTACAAGTGAGCAAACCAATTGTTCGAATTGTTGGTCTAGGGCCGGGGCCTAGCGATCTTCTGACTCAGCGCACGGTCACTCTTCTTGCTTCAGCGAAGTCCGCACGTCTACGGACAAAAGAACATCCAGCCGCTGAAGAGTTTGCGCAGATTCCAAGTTATGACTCGCTCTATGAATCGGCGAATTCATTCGAAGAGTTGTACGAGCAAATCGTTGATGATCTTTGTCGACTGGCCACTGAAGCCGGAGAAGTTGTGTACGCCGTACCGGGGTCGCCTGTAGTTGCTGAACACACAACCGAACTCTTGCTGGCACGCGAAGATGTGCAAACCATTCTCGAACCGGCCGTGTCGGTTATCGATGTAGCGTGCACCGCACTTGGTCAAGACCCGATGACGGCGAGCGTCCGGGTTTGTGACGCGTTAGGAACGACTGAGCCATTTCGAGGCCCAGGCCCTCTCCTAATTTTGCAGACCTATTCTCCAGAAATCTTGGTTACCGTGGCTGACCGCCTGCCCACCAACACTGAGGTCACAATCCTTCATCACCTCGGACTTGATGATCAACAAATTCTTACCGTGACTAGCGACCTGCTCCCAAGCTTTGCGCACGCCGATCACCTGACCTCACTTTGGGTGTCGGGGCTACGAACCGCGGGTGAAACAATGGACGACCTAGTTAGTTTTGCTCGAACGCTGCGCGCCGAATGCCCATGGGATCAGGAACAAGATCACGCCAGCTTGATCAAGTACCTCCTAGAAGAGTCGTACGAAGCGATTGAGGCGCTGGAGAATTTTGTTCGTGAGACTCCCGAAGGTTCCGACGACCCTGAACTCGTAGCCCATGTCGAAGAAGAACTGGGCGATCTCTTGTTCCAAGTGGTCTTCCATGCGGAGTTGGGAGACGAGGAGGGGCGCTTCAATCTCGCCACAATCGCAGACTCGGTTCGTGACAAGTTAACGGGACGGCACCCCCATGTATTTGGCGAAGTCAAGATCGACAACTCGGAAGATGTTGTTACCCAGTGGGAAGCAATCAAGAAGGAAGAAAAAGGTCGTAAGGGAGCGATGGATGGCATTGTTTGGCAATTGCCCGCTCTGACCTTGGCTAACAAGGTGCTGTCGAGAGCACGTAAGACCACTCTGGAGCTAGAGAATGCCGAGCGCGCTCAGTCCTCGGCACAAGAGCAAATTCAACTCGAGCCTTCCACTAAGTCATTGGGATCAGCTTTGTGGTCGATTGTCGTTATGGCCGACGCCTACGGAATTGACCTCGAGGGGGCGCTGCGGGAACAAATCTACGCAGTTCGAAACGCCCTCGAAGAGAAAAATTTGTAGCGAATAGTCGCATTGCGTTGACTAACCTTGATTACAAACAAGGAGCGTCATGAGTGCCATCGAACTAGTAATTGGTCGCCAAGTTCTCGATTCCCGAGGAAACCCCACCGTCGAGGCAGAGGTATTTCTTGAATCAGGTGCCTTCGGCCGTGCCATCTCTCCTTCGGGCGCATCCACGGGAACTCACGAAGCAGTAGAGCTGCGCGATGGTGGTTCGGCTTGGATGGGCAAGGGCGTCATGACGGCCGTTAATTACATCAACGGTGAGATCAATGAAGCGCTCGAAGGACTCGAAGCGCAAGACCAGCGTGAAGTCGATGAGGCAATGATCACTCTCGACGGCACGCCGAATAAGGCTCGCTTGGGAGCAAACGCAATTCTCGCGGTTTCGTTGGCGGTGGCCAAGGCCGCAGCCATGGAATGCGATCTTCCGCTGTACCAATACGTGGGCGGAGTTAATGCTCACGTTCTACCCGTTCCGATGATGAACGTCGTCAATGGTGGAGTCCACGCCAAGAACTCAATTGACTTTCAGGAGTTCATGGTCATGCCCATCGGAGCCTCTTCTTTCCGTGAAGCGCTGCAGTGGGGAACGGAGACCTATCACGCTTTGAAGGAAGTCCTGGCGGCGCGCGGTCTTTCAACCGCGGTTGGTGACGAAGGTGGATTCGCTCCAGACCTGCCGGATAACGAGACGGCAGTAAAGGTTCTCGTTGAAGCAATAGAAAAGATTGGTCGTGTTCCTGGAAAAGAAATCGCCATTGCTCTCGATCCAGCCACCTCTGAGATTTATCGTGATGGGAATTACCACCTAGACGGTGAGGGTCGAGTTTTGACGAGCGCTCAAATGGTTGACTACTGGGCCGACCTGTGTGACCGGTATCCGATTGTTTCAATTGAAGATGGCATGGCCGAAGATGACTGGGATGGCTGGCGTTCACTCACCGAACGTTTGGGCGAGCGGATCCAGTTAGTGGGCGACGACCTTTTCGTTACCAACACCGCTCTGTTGCAGAAAGGTATCGACCTCAAAACGGCCAATTCAATTCTGATCAAACTGAATCAAATTGGCACCTTGAGCGAGACCCTGGACGCGGTTCGACTGGCAAATACGAATGGTTACAGTGCCGTAATTTCCCACCGTTCTGGGGAAAGTGAAGATGTCACCATCGCTGATTTGGCCGTAGCTACAAACGCTGGGCAAATTAAAACTGGTGCCCCAGCGCGTTCAGACCGGGTCGCGAAGTACAATCAATTGCTGAGACTTGAAGAACAACTCGGGAATCAAGCAAGGTTTTTAGGCGGATCGTCTTTGTCGGGGGCGACACATGGGATTAGTAAATAGCGTTATCAAGAATCGAACGAGGTGGGCCGTGCCCGTCACGTTGGCGATGTCCGCCTTCATGCTCGCCTCATGGTTCCCCGCGCGACTTCTTTGGAGTCAGCATCAGCAAATTTCGCAAGTGAACTCGCAGATTGTTGCGCTGCAGCAACAAGAGAAGGTCTTGAGCGCTCAGGCAAAGTCAATTGACTCCAAAACGGCCTTGACCAACTTGGCGAGGTCTCAGTACCAGCTCGTAAAACCTGGGCAATCGCTTATTCAGATTCTCGACGGCAAAAACACCCTTTCGCTCGGTGTTGGCTCGGGTGACCCAGGCCAGCAACCCTTGGCCACGCCATCGCTAGGGAACTCCATCCCGACACTCTCAGTAAAGACTCCCACGGCGCACGAAGGCTTTCTCTCACGCTTCGTTCGAAGCCTTGAGTTCTGGCGTTGACCTTTCAAGACGCCAGCGAGGCAGATCTCGTTGCCCTTGAGGCTCTGCTCGGGCGAGAACCAGCCGGGCGTTTTGCGGTAGTAGTTCGTCGAAAAACTGGCGAACCCATGGTGATAGAGAATGAACCTCATCTACGCGACGGAACACCGATGCCAACTCTCTACTGGTTGGTTGATCGTGACTTGCATGAAGCGGTCAGTCGTATTGAAGGTGAAGCGGGAGTGCATCGGTACGAAGATTTAACGGACCCTGTTGCTTTGCAGGCAGCACACGACGAGTACGCGCGTAAGCGCGCCGTCGCAACTGTTCATCACGAGTTAGTACAGCCCACTGGTGGAGTTGGGGGCACCCGAATAGGCGTCAAATGCTTACACGCACACCTCGCAAATTTTCTTGTAGGAAATGCCGATCCGGTAGGTGAACTCGTTTCGACTGAGGTCGAATTGCCCGAGTTCGTGATTCTTGATGTCAGAGCGTAAAGTCTTCGCCGCACTTGATTGTGGAAGCAATTCGACCCGGCTTTTAATCAGCGATCAGGACGGTAACTCTCTGATTAGAGAGATGCACGTCACTCGGCTCAGCCAGGGTGTCGACGACACTGCGGTCTTACAAGATGAGGCTCTCGAGCGAAACTTTCAGCAGCTCGGGGCATACCGAAATCTCATGGATAGGTACGAGGTCACGAGTGGACTCCTGGTTGCCACTTCGGCGGTACGTGACGCCAAAAATGGTGACGAATTTCTGGCTAGAGCTAGTGAAATTACTGGAGTTCCGGCGAGACTGTTGAGTGGTGAAGAAGAGGCCAGGTTTTCGTACGAGGGAGCCACGGCAGGGTTGCCAATCGGCGATCACCCTTACTTGATCGTTGACGTTGGGGGAGGCTCAACCGAAATCGCCGTCCCGGTAAAGGGAGAGTTGAGGAGTTTCTCGATGCAACTCGGCTGCGTTCGCGTAGCTGAAAGAGCACTGGGTTTGGGAAAGCCGAGTGCGGAAGAAATCCAGCAGACGTGGAAAATGGTTCGAGAAGAGTGCGACCGGGCCTTTGCCGCGGTGCCATTATTTTCCGAAGTTGTGGGACAGGTTCAACTGCTGGGCTTAGCTGGAACGGTCGCCACGCTTGTTCAGTTGGCTAACAATATTGAGGAATATTCTCGCGAAGCCTTGCATCACCAGCGAGCCACATTGGCGCAAGTGAGGTATTGGCGCGAGAAACTGTGTGGCGAAGAGCCCCTCGAGCGACTCCGTCACCCCGGTATGTCGTCAGGGCGCGAAGACGTGCTCCATGCGGGACTCTTTGTACTCGAAGAGGTTATGGTCCGTTTTGGGGTGGAAGAGTTGCTGAGCAGCGAGAACGACATTCTCGACGGAATTATTCTCATGTTGCTTTCATCAGCGTCGTACTAAGTATTAGTCTCTTGACTGAAGGGAGCCGCATGGTTATTACGCGCAATCCGAGCTACACGCCAATTGTCTTGCGCGGCCGACGCGTCACCCTTCGGACAATGACCGAGCATGATTACAACTCTTGGCTTGAAGTGCGAACGCGAAATCACGGATGGCTCTTGAAGTGGGAGCCGCGATCAGCAATGGCGAGCCACCTCCCTGAGGACTTTCGAAGTTTTACTAATCGCTGTGCCATCCGCGAACGTGAGCGTCACTTGGGTACGGGCTTTGGTTTCGGCATTTTTGTGGATGAGGTCTTCGTCGGGGAAATCACGATTTCCGGCGTAATGCGCGGACCCCTGCAGTCTGCCTACGTTGGCTACTGGATTGATGAGCGAGTAGCTGGCCAGGGTCTGATGCCAGAGTCATTGGTTGTCGTCCTGGACTATTGCTTTGAAACCCTTCGGTTACACCGAGTGGAAGTCAACATAATCCCTCGAAACAGCGCGTCGAAGCGAGTCGTAGAAAAAGTTGGTATTCGCTGCGAGGGCGTGGCCGAAAGATACCTAGAAATCGATGGCGCTTGGGAAGACCACGCCCGATACGCGATAACCGTTGAAGAGTGGAACGACAAAGTCCTTGATCTTCGCGCTCGATTTCTAGAGCGCTAGTAGGGACCTGCCGCGCATCTCTGACAAATTAGTTGTTCGTAATTTGCCGTTAAGGTCTTGAGCCAACGAATGCCCAGAGAGGGCTGCGTCTCGCGGCAGGACGACTAGAACATTTGAGTTACCGCGAGCGAGAACTGCGCCACCAACACGAAGTTGCCGGAGTGATTGCTGAACCTTTTCGACATCGACATTCAAATCAAATTCCACAGCCGGGTTTTCATAGTTTGTTTTGTGAAGCGATCGAATATCACGAAGCATTTCAAAAGAGTCACGGCCCATTCGTACTGATGATCCGGGCACATCGGTCCAAGTGACAGCTACCGGCTTGATGCTGAAATCTAATCGCTCAGCAAGGTAGAGAATCTCGGCGTCGAAAGCGAATCGGTCAACGCGCCCGAACAGCGCCAAGAGTCGACCAGGGGCAAGTTGGAAACCTTTGCAGCCACACTGCGTGTCTCGCAGTTGCGAACCCGTATAGCGACGAACAATTCGATTGAAGACTGCGCCAGCGAGAGTTCGGAGGTTTGACTGGTAGACGATGTGTTTTCCTTCAGCCCGAGAGCCCGGGGCCAATTCGGATTTGAGGAGTGCTTTCATGATCGCAGGAAAGTGCTTGGGATCAATTGCTTGATCCGCATCAGCGGTGATGACATAGTCACCAGTGGCCAGCGCCATACCCAGCCTGAGGGCAGCGCCCTTGCCTAGATTCGTCGGCTGCTGGACAAAGAGCGTGTTCGGCAAGTCACCATAGACAGCGTGAGCTGTTTTTAGGGTGTCGTCGGTCGATCCATCGTCGACAACAATGACTTCCACGAAGCTGGTGCCAATTTTGTTTAGAACTGGCTGCAGTCGCTCACGGCCCGATTGGAGCCGCTTTGTTTCGTTAAACGCCGGAATAACAATCGAGAGTTGGGGAGCAATGGTCAAGGGCGTGCCGCTCCAATAAGGCCGAAGGTAAAGAGTGGCGCAAGCGAGATACGCGTTCCAGTTCGGGCGGCCGCGATGATGGTGTTAACTCCGTAAGGGCCCGAACCTACATACATGACAACATGGTCCACGGTGTGGTCGCCGTCGAGGTTGTAATAAAAGAGCAGGTCACCAGGTTGAAGTTTATTAAGTGGAACGTGAGTCATGGCAGGCCACTGTGTTGAAGTCGTGCGCGGGATGCGAATGCCAACTTTGCGCCACGCCCACTGGACTAAACCGGAGCAGTCAAAACCCACGCCCGGAGTTTCCCCGCCCCATTGGTACCAAACACCAATCTGAGATTTGGCGTATGCCACGGCTGCTAGTCCCTGAGCCGTACCCGCGACCATTCCAATGGTTGTTGTCCGCAGGGCATTTTGAATTGCGATTGTTACGAGGTTGGCTGCCGCTTGACCGCCCACCGCGGACGCCGCCGCAATAGCTTGTGTTTCACCGGCCAGATTGTGATGCTTGGCGGCCCAAATTCCTTGCGCGATCTCGTAGTTAATAATTTGTTTGCGGTATCGAGCGGTGACGGCACTTAGCGTTGCGCGCGTGCGTGCTTCTAGAGCCAGATTGCTAGTAAGCAGTTGGTGAATAGTTGCAGTTTTGGCGGCCACCTGAGCTCGAAGAGTTGCTTCGTGAAGCAACAGCGCGTCGAGAGTTTTCTTCTGTTTCTGAAAACTTGATCGAAGCGCTCCGAGATTTCCGATAACCAGGTTCTCGTAGAGTGATCGCGCATCGCTCTTGGTGAGAGGTTTGTTAAAGAGCGCTTCAATCTGTGCCGCGGATGCCCCCAAGATATAAGCCAGCAGTTCTGAATGAGCTAAACGCCCCGTTGTGGATGCAATTTGATTTCGCTTTTGGACAACTTGGCTGGAAAGGCGAGAAACAGTGGTGTTCAAGTTGGCGAGGGCGACTTTTTCGGCGTCATATTGATTAGCGGTTATCTCGCTCTGGCTCGCTTCTTGAGCCAAAGCCTTTGAGAGACTGGCTATCTGGGCTCGAGTGGCCGAGAAAGGGTCGGCCGATGCCGCAGTCAGGGGGACCAGGCAGGAAACGAACGCCAACGCAGCGCACAGGGCGACAACGGGGGGCGTGTGGCCGGGTCGGCTCGCACGGAACATGGGTCTAGCCTAGTTTTAGGAAGAGTTTTACTGCCGTGCCCTACTAGGCAAAATTTAGATTAGCGTTATAAATCAACGATTTACTGCTCGGGGGCGTAGCCCAATGGCAGAGGCAGGGCGCTTAAACCGCCTCCAGTGTGGGTTCGAGTCCCACCGCCCCTACGCAGTAATTCGTGGCGAATTTCGGGCTCCCTAATTTTTAGTAGCGTTGACCCGTGGCAAAAAGTGCAACTGGAAAACTCGTAAGTCAAATAGGCGCCTCAGGTGGCGGCAAGGCCTATAAGAAGGCTCGACCCGGAAACTATTACGGCGTCTTATTCGTGATCGTCATCTTGGGTCTCACCTCGGTGGTCTTCTCCCGTTACGAATACCAGAACCCCACTACGGCGCCTGCCGGTCCCGCCCCTCAACCTGGAACAACTTGGTTCGCGGCTTTGAGCATCGACAATTGTGGAACCCAAATCACCTTGCCATCCGACCCTAACTACAAGGGTGGCTTTGTAGTTCTTGCCAACAACGTCATCAAGGTCGCTCCCGTTGGCGCAGCTGACTCGGGCAACAACGCAACCGTCGGACAGTTTGCTAACGAATATGTTGGCATGACCGCCTCTTCGGCAACCTTGGCAATTCCCGGCCCTACCGGACTGGCTCAAGCAAGTACGACTTTCCACAACAACACGAACTGTGCCGCGGGAACGAAGTACGCAGGCCAAACAGCAACGATTCGTTACGCCTACTGGTCAACGCTTGCTCAAACCAAGCCCACAATCACTACCGATCCCTCCTCGATCAAGTTCACGCCAGACATGCGCGTCACAATGGCATTCCTGCCAGCGTCGGTCAAGGTCTCAGCACCAGCAGAAGCGACCGTGTCGGCAATGTTGACTGACGCTGCGTCAGCGGCTGCCGCGACGACGACAACGACCTTGGCTGGAATCGTGACGACTACTTCCGTTCCTACGCCCACCACAAGCCCAACGACCACCACTACCGCAGCGGGCTGATCTTGAAGTCGATCATCTTGGTCGGCGGTAAGGGGACTCGTCTCCGACCATTGACCTATGAGACGCCGAAGCAAATGTTGCCACTCGTTGGCACGCCCATGATTGAGTGTGTTTTTGAATCATTGGCCACTCACGGGGTAACCGAGGCCGTCTTGTCCTTGGGGTATTTGCCAGAAAGTTTTATTCAGGCGTATCCGAGCAATGTTATTGCGGGAGTCAAAGTCACTTACGCAGTCGAGCCTGAGCCACTTGATACGGCCGGGGCGATTCGCTTCGCTGCCGAATTTGCGGGAATTGACGAAACCTTCTTAGTAGTCAATGGTGACGTTCTCACCGAACTCGACATCACTCGATTACTGGCGTTTCACCGTGAGCGTGGAGCTGAAGCGACGATTGCGCTGCACCCAGTGGACGACCCTTCGCGATTTGGTGTGGTTCCCACCACTCCAGAGGGCAAGGTCATCGCCTTCGTAGAAAAGCCACCTCGTGACGAGGCCCCAACGAACTTGATTAATGCCGGCACGTACGTTTTCGAGCCCAGCGTTCTGACCCGCATCGCGCCAGAAGGACGCGTGAGCGTTGAACGTGAGACCTTTCCGGCTTTAGCGGCCGAGGGTGTCTTGTACGCCTTGGCTGATGAGCGGTACTGGCTCGACACCGGTACCCCACAAGCATTCATCAAAGCAAACGTCGACCTATTAAAGGGTCGAGAACATGTTCATGAGTTTGTTGGCATCGCGAATGGTTCGTGGGTCCACCCCACGGCAACTGTTGATCCGTCGGCGAGCATTGTCAACTCCGTAGTTGATCGAGAGTGTGTCGTGAGTCATGGTGTCGTGCTAACGGAATCGATTCTGATGCCCGGTGCGGTGATTCAGTCGGACGCGAAGATTACGTCGAGCATCATTGGACCGGGTGCCGTGGTCGGAGGTTCTTCAGTCCTTGGGGCAATCTGCGTTGTTGGAGCCAACGAGCACGTCGCTCCAAATTCAGAATTATCAGGCGATGTCCGACTCGGCGGAGTCTGATTACCTAAACAAGTCTTCGGAGGCGGGGCGAATTATGTGCTCGGCAACTGAAGACGAGCCAAAGTGTTTGGTCGCCAGTCCTCGAATATGAACGAATGGCGTGGATCCGTCTTTGGCCACCACCAAGTTGGCCGCTGAGGCGATTTCGTCCGCTATCGCAACTTGGGTGACTTCGAGGACTCGTCCGGAGTCATCGGTTTGACCACGCAAGTCATCAATTACTTGGATACCGGCTGCACCCAACGCAACGTCGGCGACGCCATTTCTCCACGTCCGGCCAAAAGTATCGGTGATAACCAAGCCCACTTTTTTGCCGGTGCTGTGTTCAATTTGGGCACGGAGGGCACGAGCGGACTTATCGGAATCTAAGGGCAAGAGAACCGCCGTATTGGGTTCGGTGTTTGAGAAGTCAATTCCCGCATTGGCGTTTACAAATCCGTGCTTGGTTTCAGTTATCCGCAACGAGTCGCGACGGCGCAGAATTCTGCGAGATTCACTTTCGATGAGTGCTTCACGAGCTTGCGCCGAGCCATCAAATGGAACAACCTGGCCCTCCACCTTGGAGATCACTTTGGAAGTAATTACGAGGAGATCGAAATCCTCAATGGTCAGATGAGCGGCCGCAATCGATTCGAGTAAGTAGGTCACTAGTTGGTCGCCGGCTACGAATCGGCGTTCAGAGTAGAGGGGAGTAACGACTAACTGAGCCATTGAGAAATTCCGTGGGCGAGGGCCGATGCCGAGGATGGGTCGGACATCACAGTTGGCAGAATTGAAACCGAGGCACCGAGTGACTCAATCCGAGGCGCGTCGGCGGCATCAGTTTCATCAATAAACCAGTGCCCAACGAGGTCACCGTAATAGGCGGCAACTCCGTACGAGGACGACTCAAATCCCATCTCGGTCATGAGGTGATCGGCTGGACCCTTCAGCGCACGTCCGCCAATTAACGGCGAGACGGCAGCGACTGATTCTCGGCGACCCTTGAGAACTTCGGTCATTCCGGGGATCGCCAAAATTGGGGCAATAGAAAGGAGGGGGTTTGACGGGGCAAAAAGAATATGGCTCGAATTCTCAATTGCGGAAATACTTTCGGCAGTCGGGGTGGCCGCTTCAACTCCGCGGAAGGTTATTTTCGAAACCGGAACGGAGTGTCGGTGCTTGACAAAATACTCCTGAAAACTGAGCTCGCCAATATCGGTTTCGAGGTACGTACTGACGGGGTCATTCGAAACCGGCAAGATGGTGATTGGCACACCATGGTGTCGAGCAATTTCAGCGGCAACTTCGCTCTTGGTCGCGCCCTCGTTAAGTCGTTGTGTGCGGTAGAGGTGGGTGGCCATATCTCGATCGCCGAGTTGGAACCAGGACTCACCACCGAGTTTTGCAAGCTCTTGATTTACTTGCCACGACTCGTCGACTAGTCCCCACCCGGTTACTTCGTTGTTAAGACCCGCCAGCGTGTAGGTGACCGTGTCGAGGTCGGGGCAAATGGTCAAGCCATGCAGCACTAGATCATCGGCGACATTTACGACTGCGGTGTACTCAAAATTCGGAGCCTCTCTTTGGAGGAGGCCGAGAAGTCGGGCCGCGCCCACACCACCGCAGAGAACTGTTATCACGCCCAAAACCTTAGGGGCTTCTCACTACACTTAGGAAGCGTGTTCGATTCAACTCTTTCCTCGTGGCCTGGCGAACCGGCAATTATTGGACTTCGCCGGCAAGGAGGCCAGGTCCATGAGGTGTTCCGGCGAGGACCCGTTGATCAGGTTCGCGCATGGGCCTCGGTCTCAAAGACTCTGGCGGGCTTAGAGTTTGCCCTCCTGCTTGAAGGAGACCCAGACTTGGGGCGTTTGTCAGTTGGCCCCGAAGGCTCCACCCTGGCTCACCTACTAGCCCACGCGAGCGGATTGGGTTTCGAAGCTGATTCGCCTCGAGTCCCTGTGGGTACCAAGCGTGTGTATTCGAACCTAGGCATTGACCTTGCGGTTGAGGCAATGTCCGATGGAGAGGCGGCCGAGTTTTGGGACCGCAAGATTTTTCGACCACTCGACGCCAAGGCAAACTTGGAGGGACGACCGAGTACTGGCGTTGTCGGGAGTTGTCTCGACTTAGCGAAACTAGCGAGCGAATGGCTCAATCCAACGCTGGTTTCGGTGGCCAACCGTGACGCCGTCCGAACTGTATTTCTACCTGAACTCAGCGGGGTAGTACCAGGCTACGGAAGATTCGACCCATGCTGGTGGGGACTCGGGGTTGAGATAAATGGACTCAAGCAACACTGGATGGGGGAATGGCCCGAATTGAGTTTTGGTCACTTCGGACAGAGTGGCGCATTTCTTTTAGTAAATCTAGAAGAGGGCATCGCCCTAGTTGCCACCAGCAGCGTGGAGTTTGGCCCCTGGGCTAAGGACGTATTTCATCAAGTGACTTCAGAGGCACGCAGAGAGTTGTTGACCACGTGAAAACTTGTATCGCCCTAGACCTTGACGGATCTCTTGAGTCGTTGGGCAACACGATGAAAGACCTTGCTGTAGCGCTCGGTGAAATTGAATCGTTAGAGTTGCGAGTCTTTCACTCTCGTTCGAGGTCAAAGAGTAAGAGTGACTTGCGAATCGGTCGTCGGCGCTGGCGGCAACTTCGCTGGCGGAGCGGTGGAGGCAAAGCTTTTGATGGGATTTTTCCATTCGTGAACCTGGTTCACGTTGCGGGTGAGGCTCTCCCACCCACCAAAAATATTCCATTGGTGATCAGTATTGATGATCTGCGTCCCCTGCGCGCAAAGGATAAAGATACTTCTCGAATCAAAGAGTTGCAGACGGCGTTAAATAAAGGCGCAACGCTGGTTGTCTCAACCCGCACGGGCAGTCACGAAGTACAAAGAGTTTTTCGGTCGCGACGCAACCAAGTGGTGTCGGCGCCGCCGGTGGTTCCGACTCAACCATTGGTTACAAATGGCCACGCGCTGGTGGTGAACGTTGCGGGCGGCCAAGAACGCCTACTGGCTCGGCTGCCTGAAATTACGGCCTTTGCGAGTTCAGTTGGTGCAGAGGTTTTAGTTCTGGGAAGCAAGGCTGTGAATAAGGAGATTCGAGGTCGAGTTGGGAATGTTCGCTTGCTCCCTCGAACTAACGCCAGTGAGGTGCTCCAGAAGGCTCGTGTGGTGATTGATATCTCCGATGGAGCGCGGTTTCCGTCGTTTTGCGTGGCAGCACTTTCGGCGGGGGTCCCGACAATGGCCCGAGCGAGTGATATCAACCACGAAGTTCTTGGTGGCTCTGCAGCACTCGTGGAACCGGACGAAAGTTTTACCGAGACCTTGCGCGAACTCTGGCATAACGAGTCCAAAAGAAAGCTTCTAGTGGCGGCCGGACGTGAACGAGCCAAGGATTTTGAGCCCCAGGCTGTAGCGCACAGGTACCACCTGATTTACCGTGATGTTCTGCGAGACTATCTAGCGTGAACAAACGAATCCTTCTCTCGCTTGATCAGCTGTATCGATCACAGCCTGGTGGGATTGGCACCTACGTCCGGGGTCTATTGCAGGGTCTGCAAGAGGTGGCGGGAGATCGCGTTGAGGTACTCGGACTCGCACCGAAAAATGGCGTCACGCCCTTAGATCTGGGCGTGCCCGTAATTACCGCGCCGCTTCCGTTGCGTCCGTTGACTGCGCTTTGGCGCTATGTTCCGCTCGGTGTTCCTGATGATGTCGACGTTGTTCACGCGCCAACGTTTGCCGGACCATATTCCGGGGGCAAGTCCAGCGCAGTACACAGCACGGTGATCCACGACGTTTTGTGGCGAGATGACCCTTCAACGACTAGTAAGAGGGGTGCTCGATTTCACGAGTCTCGCCTTCGGTTCATTCTTAATAACAAAGAGCTGCACCTTTTTGTTCCGTCTCCTCCACTTATCGAACGGTTAGTCAATGACGGCGTCGACGAGTCTCGGATAACCGCGATAAAGCTTGGCGTAGACGACGATGGAGTGGAGCCGACTTCCAAAGCTGCAATTCGAAGCCTGCTGGAATCTCATGGAGTCAAGGGGCCCTTCACGCTGTACGCCGGAACACGCGAGCCCAGGAAAAATCTGGAAAGATTGATTCGAGCGCACGAAATTGCTGTTCGAAAAGAACCGGGTCTGGGCGATTTAGTTTTGGTCGGCCCCGAAGGATGGGGTAGTCAATATTCGGGGCACGCCAAAGTTCTTGGTCTAGTACCCCGCGAGGTTCTAAAGGGTCTCCTACGTGATGCTCGAGTCATGGCCTACGTGCCACTGGCGGAAGGGTGGGGACTTCCACCCATTGAGGCGTTGGCACAGGGCACACAAGTTGTAGCGAGTAAAACCACACCCTCGGTTGCAACCAACTCTGAAGTGGTGCTCGTCGATCCCCTAGATATCGAATCAATTGTTGAGGGCCTGATTGATGCCATGTCAAAGAGTTCTGGGGCAACCGACCGTCGGCGCCGGCAGTTCTCGGTGGCAGCGCTGACTTGGTCAAAGATGGCACAAGACCACCTAAGGATTTGGCAATGAAAATTGGCCTTGACGTTTCGGCGGTACCCGCGCAGCCGGCCGGGGCCGGACGTTACATCGTGGAACTGGCCCAGCGACTTCCAGAACACCTGACTACGGAGTTGTTGACTCGGAAGAATGACCGCGAGCGTTGGGAAAAGTTGGCGCCGCTAGCCCAACTAAACGGCCAGGTTCCAAGTAATCGAGTTTTACGCTTGTTGTACGAGCGCGAAGTACTCGGCGCTAGCCAAACGGTGAAATCAGTAGACGTGTGGCACTCGCCTCACTACACGATGCCTCACCGTGCGAGTCGCCCCACGGCGGTGACGATCCACGACCTTACATTTTTTACGAATCCGGAATGGCACGAGCCAGCCAAGGTCCGGTACTTTCGCAACGCCATTCGCTACGCGGCCAAAAACGCATCCGTTTTGATTAGTGTTTCAGACTTCACCGCGAAGCTACTCTCCGAGCATGTTTCAACCCACGTTCCGGTGGTCGTTGCTCCTCACGGCGTAGACCTGGAACGATTTTCACCTACTGGCATCGAAGATGGTGCGTTATTTGCGCAAGCCGGTCTCAATGAGTCAACGCCGTTCATCTTATTTGTGGGCACGCTTGAGCCACGAAAAGGTCTGGATGTCTTGTTACACGCGTTCGCCGAATTGGCACGGGACAATGACGAGATTGAACTGTGGATCGCTGGTCAGATGGGCTGGGGCGAATCTAACTTTGCTCCGTTGCTCGAGCGCCATTCGGTGCGCAATCGAATCAGAAAATTGGGTTTTGTCTCCGATGAATTATTGCCAGCCCTCTTGCGTCGTGCTGAAGTCGTGGCCTACCCATCACGTGGTGAGGGCTTCGGCTTACCGGTATTGGAGGCCATGGCCTGCGGATCTTCCGTTGTTACGAGTGCCAAAACGGTCATGGCAGAAATCGCTGGGGCAACGGCGCTCTACAGTCAACCGGGTGACGCGGGGGACCTTGCCGACGTGCTGAATCAAGCCTTGAGCGAGCCTTTGAAAATTCGTAAAGAGCGAACGGTTGCGGCGAGACTTCGCGCGCAGCAATTCACCTGGGACGCCTCGATAGCTCAGCATCTCGAGGCCTATCGCATCGCCAAAGGTTGAAAGTTTCCTAATTCCTAGACCTTGCAGGGATTCAGAGGGCAAAAATTAGCCCCCTCTCCAACTAGCCTTGATTGTCTAATGGAGACTCGCGCCCCCGCTGTAGTAGCCATCGTGGTAACTACCGACTATGGACTTGGTCTAGAAGCCACGGTTGCTTCGCTCGTAGACCAGGATTACCCAGCACTGTCGGTTCTGGTCGTCGCTAACGGCCAATCTGAGCTCGTTGCCGAGCGCGTGGCCGCTGTCGCGCCAGATGTGTATGTCCGCCTACTTGACGTGAACAGGGGCTTCGCGGCTGCCTGCAACGAAGGTGCTTTGCTCGTTCAGGGTGCCGCCTTCTTTTTGTTCTGCCACGATGACATTCGCCTCGACAGCGACGCAGTCTCAGTGATGGTTGAGGCGGCCTATCGAACTAATGCTGGAATTGTTACACCGAAATTCGTGGATTACGAAGATCCGATGGTTCTTTTGCACGTTGGGCAAACCAGTGACCGGTTTGGCTCAGTAAAGGAGCGAATCGAAATCGGGGAAATCGACCACGGTCAACAAGACCTCGAGCGAGACGTATTTGTGGCTCCCGGTGGTGCAACACTGATTCGCACTGATCTCTTTAATACCTTGCGCGGATTCGATCCAATGGTTCCTGTCTTGGGTGAAGACCTTGATATTTGCTGGCGCGCGCAGAGCGCCGGGGCACGCATTTTGGTCGCCCCTGGAGCCAAGGTGGCCCACCGAGAAAGTATCGCCAGGGGAGAGCGCCCCATCTCCTCGGTTGGCGCTCGCCGGTCCTCGCGTCAGAGTCTTCAGCGCCGCCACCAACTTCTGGTGGTAGCGACCGGTTGGGGATTCTGGCAAACCCTCGGAATTCTTTCACAGCTCTTTGTTTTTGATCTCCTGGAACTTGGAATTTCGGTGGTGGGACGCGATCGTAAGCGTGTCCGCGCAATTCTTGGTTCCTGGCGCTGGCTGGCCTTCCACCGCCGCCACATCATGGGCAGGCGCAAGCAACGCAAAGCTATCGCGGTACTCAGTGATTCAAACCTTCGCAGACTCCAGGTCCCTGGGGTCAACCGGATTAAAGCATTCGCCAATACCTTGATTCGCGAAGGGTATGACGCGGCGAGAGGCATCTTGCCCGAGGCTGAGCCGGAGCAGCGCGAAGAAGATCGCGTTGATGCGGGAGTGGGCTTCGGCTCTTCGTTCGCTGAAAACGACGAGTTTGATGACATCACCGAAAATCCCAATTTCGCACTGAGACACCGGCCATCAAAAATTTTTACGTCATTCCGTTCGCAAATTTTGTTAATCGGGGCAGTCTTCACCTTCTGGGCAATTGGGACTCGCAATCTCATTTCGATGCACCTACCGCTCGTAGGTCGGTTAGCGCCGCTCGACTCATGGTGGAGTACGTGGCGCCACTTCTTTGCATCCTGGTCACCTAATGGCGTGGGTACAGGTACCCCAGGCATGCCGGGGTACGGAGTGATTGCGTTCGCGGGCACCTTTGTTTTTGGGCGCATGGGAACCTTGCCCAGAATTGCGTTGATCATGGCGGTTCCAGTTGGGGCTATTGGCGTTGCTCGATTCTTAAAGTACAAAGTCTCTAACCGCGCTCGCATTATTGCCGCCGTTGGCTACCTCGCCATGCCGATCGGTGCGAACATGATTGCTCAGGGTCGGATTGACATTCTCCTGGTAAGTGCAACCGCGCCTTTTATTCTTCGGCGCCTTTTCGAGCTACTCGACGTACCGGGTTTTAGGATAAAGCCGTACACCGCTCCTGTTCCTTTTGGCCACCGAGGTTGGCGCACATCGGAGGCTGGTCAACGCATGATGGCAGTGATGCTGGTCGCGCTATCGATGGCCGTGGCGCCCGCCGTTGCGTTTATCCCAGTGTTAGTCATTGCGGGAGTGTGGCTCGCTCGACAATTTGAGCCCGATGAACTTGATGCACCAGTCTTTCCCTGGAGATTGCTTGGCTCATTGTTGGGAACCGCCGCATGGTTCTTGTTGCCCCTTGTCGCTGACACCCTGCTCGCGGGTCGACGCGCTCTCGAAGTTTTCGGTCTCCGAAGGGGTCCGTGGTCCTCGCCAGATCTGTGGGCGCTAATCAAGGGTGCCGATGGAGGATTTGGTCAGGACTGGTGGGCCTATCTCTTGCCGGCGGCCGCGCTTCTCGGGTTGGTTTTAAGTCGCCAGTCGCGTCGAGTCATTGCAACAAAACTCGCATCAATCTACGCAGTGGCGCTTCTGCTCAGTATGTTGGTTTCTCGTGGCACGCTTGGCCCATTTGCTCCAGATATCGACGTACTACTTGTTTTACAAGCAGTCGTAGTGGTAGCGCTAGTAGGGGTAGGTATTAGTTCCCTCGAGCATGACATCTCGGCGATCAAGTTTGGCTATCACCAGGCGGTCGCCGGATTGCTCATTGCCTGTATTGCACTCACCTCGGTACCATTAATGCTGGATAGTTCTTCTGGTCGCTTCAATTTGCCATCGACATCCGTTGCTGAGTCACTAGGTCAACTCTCCTCCAGTCAATCCGGTGGCTATCGCGTTTTGTGGCTGGGCGATCCCTCAGTATTACCGTTAGCGGGCTGGTCGGTGGCGCCCGGCGTCGCGGCCGCCACTTCGATGAACGGACTCCCAGGGGGAGCCACTCTCTTCACCCCGCCAGACTCGGGCACGAGTGACGTGATTCTTACTGCGGTGCACCAAGCCATGGATGGCACCACTGTTCAGCTCGGTACCGCCCTGGCGGCTGCTGGAATCTCAACGGTGGTGGTCCTTAATTCTGGGGCACCAAACTTTGCTGGTGTTCAGTCATCTCCAGTTCGGTCAACCCCCAACGTGCTTGTGGCGGCCCTCGGCCACCAAACTGACCTCTCATTGAGTCTGCAGACTCCATCGGAAGAAACCTTCACGAATCTGAAGTTCAAGGGAATTGTCTCGGCCAAGCAGGCAGGACAGTCGCTAACTCCGATTTTCTCAAATGTGACTTTCTCGGGTGAAGTGCCCGCAAACGCGGTGGTCCATGCTTCGCTCGCTCCCGCGGGGGCCTTCTCACTTGAAGTGAATGGAAAAGTCGTTGACCGTGCGCTGCGTCACGGTTGGGGAGCTCAGTACAGAACGCCAAGTTCGAGCGCATCTGTGAATATCGGAACGCTCGTGCTTCATCAACTGCCACTGAATGGTTTATTGGCGGGCTTTAGTTTGGCTCTGTGGCTGGTGGTGTGGCTAGGTTTTGGTTGGATTCAGCGATTGGAGTGGATCTTTACTTTCCGTGGCGTCCGTAAAGTACAACCTCGGAGAGCGAGGAGAGAACGGTGAAATTAACTCGTCCAAACTTGGCGGGAGTACTCGCGGCACTCTTCCTGTTGGCCGCATTGGTGAATTACGCGCAACGCCCAATTAACCCTGGCATCAGCACCGCCAGCAGCCTCGGCACCAACGCAACCGTTCTCTACTGCACGGGACTGAGTTCCGCGAAGCATCACGAAGTTGGCCTCGTTACTTTCCAAAACACCTCAGGTGAAAAACGATCAGTCTCAATTTCTGTTTCGAGCCCCGACGCAAAGATTGCGACAACAAAGTTGACCCTGGGCGCGTACCGGAGCAAATCGTTCGATCCCGGTTCAATCAGTTCGGGTTCGTATTTTGGCGTGTCGGCTCAATTCAATGGTACGGGAGTGATTGCCCAGGAGTCTCTTATGAATGGGCAATACGTGTCGCCCTGTATCTCAAGTGGGTCTCGTGAGTGGTACGGAGCTGGCTTTGACACAAAGGTTGGATCACTGGGTGCGCTCAGTATTTATAACCCCACCGGAACTCCAGCGGTACTTAACATCGTTTCGTTTACGCCAACTGGGTATGTGGCCCCGGCGCCATTCCAAGGGCTGTCAATTCCAGGTCACGCCGAAAGTCTGATTGATCTAGGTGCGCAAATTGTTGACCGAGCGGACATCGCGGTTCGAGTAACGGTTTTGCGGGGATCGCTCGTTATCGCCGGCGTTCAGGAATCTGGCTCGAATCAGTCGGTGATGACACAAAGTTCAGAGCCGCAAAAACTTGTGACCTATCCAGCAGTTTCTACCGCAGCCTCCGCGCTTTCGGTGATTCGTCTCGCGAACTCTCGCAATCGAGACGTAACCGCACACGTGAAAGTGGACGACGGTGCCTACGGGGTAGTCAAGTTTGACGTGCCAGTTCCTGCCTATTCGACGGTCCAGGCAAGCATTTCGCCAAATACGGCCATTGCGGCGGGCGGAATCGCAAGTGTCACAATCACAGCAAAACGCCCGATATCTACCTCGCTAGTAACGGGCACCACTAAGGGTTTGAACTGGATTGCGTCAACGCCAGCTAGTTCGACGGTTGTGGTTACCGATCCGCTGAAGCTCGGATACAGCAACTTGGTGCTGGCTAATACTTCGAACAAAACTATCCACGTTACGGAAACACAGCTCAACGCGGGCGCCTTGCAAACTACCTACACAATTAAGGCGCACGGAACAGTTAGTTTTGCAACGGGAACGCGGCTCACCGCCCCAAACATTTCGACTGAATTTGTGGCCACCGGACCATACCTAGTGGCAACAATGGTTCGAGCCAGTACTCCGGCGGGGATTTACCCCATCGTTTCCTTACACAGTCGGTAGAGTTGGCGGCTCCCAATCAGGGGAGGGCTCGTTCGCAACAGGCTCCTTGGGTGTTTGGCGCTTTTGGCCGACCACACTCAGTGCCGAAACTGTCTTGGTGCCTGTTGGGTGAACTTGCTCGCCGAATGCCTCGTCGATGATCGCGGCGGCGGTTTCGCCGTCGAGAGTTTCCTGTTCGATTAGCGCTGCTGCGAGGGCCTCGAGTCCACGACGGTGGAGGGTGAGAACTTCAATGGCGCGCGCCTCTTGCTCGCGCAAGATTCGTTCGACCTCATCTTCGATGAGTTTTCCGGTGCGCTCGGAGGTTCCCCATTCGAGCGAAACCGGGCCGACCTCTTTGGACATTCCGTACTTCATGACCATCTCACGAGCTAGCTGCGTATTTACTGCGAGATCGTTTGATGCGCCAGTGGACAGGTCACCATAAACCAGAAGCTCGGCTACTCGGCCACCGACACGCATGCACAGTGAGTCCTCGAGCTCTTGGCGTGAGGTGATGTGCTGATCTTCCTTCGGGAGGGTCCAAGTAACACCGAGGGCCATTCCGCGAGGAATCAGCGTGATCTTGTGAAGCGGGTCGGAGTGATCCAAAACGTAGGCCAGCAGAGCGTGTCCTGATTCGTGAATAGCAATACGCTCTTTTTCGCCATCCTTCAGAACCATTGAATCGCGCTCCATGCCCATAAAGACTCGGTCGCGTGCAGACTCAAAGTCCTGCATGCCAATGATTTTCGAATCACGTCGCACGGCGTGCAGGGCGGCTTCGTTAACCAAGTTGGCTAGGTCCGCACCACTCATGCCGGGAGTACCTCGGGCGACGACCGACAGGTCAACCGACTCATCGAGTGGCTTGTTGCGACTGTGAACCTCAAGGATTGGCAGTCTCTCACTGAGGTCGGGAAGGGCGACGACAACCTGACGGTCAAAGCGACCGGGACGAAGTAGCGCGTCATCAAGAATGTCAGCTCGGTTCGTCGCGGCCATCACGACGACGCCAATCGTTGGATCGAAACCGTCCATCTCAGAGAGCATTTGGTTCAGGGTTTGTTCACGTTCGTCGTGACCGCCACCAACACCAGTTCCACGCTTGCGACCAATGGAGTCGATTTCGTCTACGAAGACGATTGCGGGCGCATTCTTTCGAGCCGTAGCGAACAAGTCGCGTACTCGACTAGCACCAACACCGACAAACATCTCCATGAAGTCAGATCCAGTAACGGAGAAGAAGGGAACGCCGGCTTCCCCCGCAACGGCACGAGCCAACATCGTTTTGCCCGTTCCCGGAGGCCCAATGAGCAACATGCCCTTGGGAATTGCCGCGCCGATTTCTTTATAGCGCTCGGGGGTCTTCAGGAACTCAACGACTTCACTAATTTCTTGCTTCACACCCGCATAACCGGCAACGTCGGAGAACTTCGTCTTTGGGCGGTCTTCGTTGAATTGCTTAGCCTTGGACTTTCCAACGCCCATCATGCCGTTCATTTGACCCTTGGCTTGTCGCGAAGCGAAGAGCATGAATCCACCAAAGATGACAATCCAGAGGATGTAGGGCAGAAGTGTAGAAAGTAGCCCAGAGGAATTAGTAAACGTGACGTTGACGTTGTTATTGCGCAACGTGACAACTTCATCGGCAATCGAAGGCACTGGACCATTCGATGAGTAATTCGTTCCATCGACCAACTGTCCGGTGATTACGCCAGTTGAGTTATTAATTGCAGCGGAGATTACCTTGGTGTGACGGGCGTCTCTTAAAAGGGTCGAATAAGAAATGTTGCGAACAACCTTTTGGTTCACGACGGTTGAAATCACCATCATGCCCAAAATGAAGGCAATAACGAGGACGGTCAGTATCCGGCGACGGTTGGCCGGTTGGTTTTCCTCGCCAGGGCGAATGAAAAATGTTTTGAGGCGGTTGGGCTTTTTCTCTTCTGCAGTCACCCTTCCAGCCTAAAGGCTTCATGAGACAGTTGAATTTGGGCCTGTGCATAACTCCCAGTTGTTAGCGTGGCTGGGATGAAAGTCTTTTCAGGGCAAAGCACTCCATGGACCCGATCTTTTGGCATAGTCCTCTACATTGCGGTGGCCTATTTGGTGGGCTCGGTCGCCGCCGACCTATTCCAGGGAATTGGGGTATCGATTACTCATTATCCCGGCGGCCTAAATCAGCTCTATCGCGTTGCTGAACCGCCTGGGTGGTCCATTGCGGCTTCGCTCTTGGGGGTATGGCTGGGGCTGGGCATTGGGGCCTGGTTCATCCTTCGGGTTCAGTGGGTCAGTTCACTCCGAGGCCTCTTCGCCGCCAAGTGGAGCGATCTTTTCTATGTACTGGTCGGAGTTGGAGCGCAGCTCGTCATTTCGGTCGCCTACGCCCCATTTCACTTGGGTTCAAAAATGGATGTGCCAGTCAGGCACCTGTTTGGTGGAGCAGGTGGGTTTCTCTGGCTGTTGGGTGTGATGTCAGTTCTTGGAGCACCACTTGTCGAGGAAACGGTTTTTCGAGGTGTTATCTACCGCGGTTTTTTTGAGAACTTCAAAGAACGAAATGAAAGCCGAGCCGCGCGCTGGGCGATAGTTGTGTCGGCTTTATTGTTCGCCGGCGCGCACTTTGAAGCACTCCAGTTGCCCGGACTCTTCTTTGTAGGATTGGTGCTGGCCTACCTCGTGCGCAGGACCGGTCGGTTGGTCCCATCGATAGTGACGCACGCTAGTTTTAACGCGGTTGCATTTGCGGTGGTTGCTTTTACCCAACACGGAAAGATCTGATGGAACATCTGGTTAGAAGAGTCAAAGACTTTTTCTATGAATTGTCCCCGCTGACAATTCTTGACACCGTTGTCATTGGTGCAATTCTCGTGGCGATTGTTTGGCAACTTCACCCTAATCTTCTGCTCTCGGGTTCGTTAATTACTGGCGGAGACACGGGCTCGCACTTGGTTTGGGCACAGTATCTCCACGCTCAGTCAAACCCATTCAACTTCACACCGTGGTACCCCGGCTGGTACGACGGCATGCCACTCTTTAGTTACTACTTCATTCTTCCCGACCTGTTTGCGTCACTTCTTACGTACGTGATTGGTTTCGCCGTCGCCTTTAAGTTGGCGACAATTCTCGGTTCGCTCTTGATGCCAATTACCGCTTATGCAATGGGCCGACTCTTCCGTGCGCCGCGTCCAATTCCTTTGGGACTGGCGGTGGCCACTCTGCCATTCCTCTTTGATGCTTCTTTCACAATTGACGGTGGCAATCTCTTCTCAACCATGGCTGGTGAGTACGCGTTTTCTCTCGGCCTCGCGCTTAGCCTGCTCACGATTGGTCTCTTTGTTCGGGCAATGCGGCGTGGACGAGGATACTGGCAGTGCGCCATCGCACTTAGCCTCACCCTGGCGTCGCACGTCTTGCCGTGGTTCTTCACGATCACTGCCATTGTTGTCATGACGGTAATTGAACTCGTGAATCGCCGATTCAAAGTTTTTGGTCCGACTGATGAACAGGTTGAAGGCGACCACAGGCGTCCACTTCGAATTGCTTTTTTTGGCGGGCTGCTTTCATTGGCACTTTCAGCTTGGTGGCTCTTCCCCTTTATTACTCAGCAGGGCTACACGAACTCAATGGGCTACACCAATGATGACGTTTCTTCGCTGCACGCGGCCTTTAAGTTTCTAGGCTGGTACACGTCTACCGGAACCCCGGCGGGGGACCGTTGGGTGATAATCATGGCCGTTGTGGCCATGGTGGTGGCTGCGTGGAAGCGAGACCGACTAGGTAGTTGGTTAAGCATCATGGCGATGTTGTCTCTCGGAGCCTTCCTCTACATGCCTCAAGGAGCGCTCTGGAACGAACGCTTCGTTCCCTTTTGGTTCATTTCGATCTATCTCCTGGCCGGCTGGCTTGTCGCCTACCTGTGCCACCTGTGGGTTGAGCACCGATCAAAGCATGAGCTTCGACTCGAAGAAAAACTCCTTGAGGACAATGATTCCGAGGCCTTGGAGGAATTCGAAGCCGAACGGGAGTCTTCGCGCTACCTGAAATTAATGAGGGCCACTCTTATCGTGGGCCTCTTGGGCCTTGGTTCAACGATGCCTTCGTTCACTGCGCCTGTTCAAAAAGCGCTTGGTTTAAATGTGTTGGGCAATCAAGTGACTAATTGGGCTGCTTGGAACTACTCGGGTTATGAGGCTAAGTCCGGCTGGCCAGAGTTTCACCAGATCATGACCATCATGAATCAGATGGGAACCAAGTACGGCTGCGGAAACGCGATGTGGGAATACAACGCAAATCAAGACCGCTTCGGTACCCCTGAAGCACTCATGCTCTTGCCGTACTACACAAATAACTGCGTGGGCTCAATGGAAGGTCTCTACTTTGAGTCTTCGGCGACTACGCCGTATCACTTCCTCGATCAAGCCGAGCTGAGTGCATCACCTTCGAATCCACAAGTTGGACTTACCTACGGTGGAGTCGACGTTAATTTGGGCATTAAGCACCTCCAACTTCTTGGCGTTAAGTACTACTTCGCCTACACACCAGCGATTGTTGCGGCAGCGAACGCAAATCCCGACCTGAAGCAAATCGCCGTGTCGACCGCTTGGCCGTCACCAGGATTCCAGTGGCATTTCTACTTAATAAAGAATTCGCCGGTAGTGACCGGACTGCAACACCTGCCGAATGTTTTGCAGAATGCTTCGTCTCGCGTGAGCTGGCTAGCCGCCAATCAGGATTGGTGGCTGAATCCGAGTCTGTGGAACGTTTACGGCGCGGCGTCGGGTCCTGCCAACTGGCCAGCTGCATCTTCCATTAACTCGATGATTGCTGGGGCCACGCTGCCAAAGGTGAGAATTACAAAACTCGTCCAGAAATCACAGAGCATCTCCTTCCACGTTGACAAGATCGGTGTTCCCGTATTGGTCAAGATCTCGTACTTTCCAAACTGGCAAGCTCAAGGAGCTGCCGGTCCCTATCGCGTAAGTCCAAATTTGATGGTGGTTGTCCCCACGTCTCACGATGTGTCGCTGGTCTACGGCAAGACTTTTTGGAAAGCCTTTGGCGACACGGTTACTGAGTTGACCGTGTTATCGGGAATAATTTTCTGGGTCACTAGGTGGCGCCGTAAGCGTGCCTAGTAGCATTGTCATTCGTGACTACCGGCGAAATCTTTAAGGCCTACGACATTCGGGGTACCTACCCCGATCAAATTGACGAGAAACTCGCTCGGGCAATAGGTTCAGCTTTTGCTTCATTCCTTGGCGCCACGTGTATCGCCATGGCCAAAGACATGCGTCCATCGGGAGATTCTTTGACTGCCGCCTTTGCCGAGGGCGCTCGCGCAGTTGGTTGCAAGGTAATTGACTTAGGACTGGCCTCAACCGACTTCTTGTACTTTGCCGCAGGCTACTTAGATATGCCCGGTGCGATGTTTACCGCTTCGCACAATCCAGCGCAATATAACGGAATCAAAATGTGCCTCGCCGGTGCCAAGCCCATCGGGGCTGACACTGGGCTCGTAGAGATTGAGGCGCTGACTAACAAGTTTTTGACTGAACCAGCCAGCGGCGAGCTGGCCGAACTGCAAGTTCGAGACCTACTGCCCGAGTGGGTTGGACACGTTCTTTCCTTCATTGACGTTTCCGCCCTAAAGCCACTCAAGATTGTCGCCGATACCGCTAATGGGATGGGCGGTTTTGTCGTACCCAAGGTGTTTGCCACTTTGCCCTTCGACGTAGAGATCATGTACCCAGAGCTTGACGGGACATTTCCGAATCACCCCGCCGACCCTCTGAACCCAGAAAACCTCGTTGACTTGCAGCGTCGAGTGCTCGAGGTGGGCGCAGACATTGGTTTGGCATTTGACGGCGACGCTGACCGCGTTTTTCTCATTGACGAAAAAGCGCAGCCCATTTCTGGTTCGACAACGACCGCAATGGTCGCCGCTTCAATGCTCGAGCGCAATCCCGGCGCGACGATTCTCTACAACATCATTTGTTCTAAGGCCGTTCCGGAAGTCATTGCCGAAGGTCACGGCGTTGGGGTGAAGACCCGCGTCGGCCACAGTTACATCAAGCAAGTGATGGCCGATACTGGTGCCATTTTTGGTGGCGAGCACTCGGGTCACTACTACTACCGAGACAACTACCGTGCCGACTCTGGAATTATCACTGCACTTGTAGTACTTGAATTGCTCTCGAGGGCTTCGAAGCCTTTGAGCGAGGTGGTCGCACCCTTTGACCGGTACGCCGCTTCGGGCGAGATAAACACCAAAGTGGCCAGCCCCGCTAATTCGGTTGCCGTCATTGCGGAGAAACTCCGCAGTGAGGGTGTAACGGTGGACCTGATGGATGGTTTGACTGCGCAGTACTCGGACTGGTGGTTCAACCTGCGTCCTTCCAACACCGAACCACTCCTTCGACTCAACGTCGAAGCGCCAAACGCCGAGATCTGTGCCGCAAAGGTTCAAGAGGTTTTGGCGCTCGTGGCTGAGGTTGGTTGATGTCGCTCAGTTCATTCATTTTGGACTTACTGGTGGACCCGGTTGACCACAAGGGTTTGCTCTACATCGAGTCGGAGAGCCTTCTCTATAACGATCGACGGCACGTCGCGTTCAGCGTGGAAGAGGGAATTCCCGTTCTTCTCGAGACCGAAGCTCGCGCTGTTGACGCCGCCGAACACGCTCGATTGGTCGGTCTCGCTGAGGTTCGACGCACCGGTCCAAAGAGCTAGCCCAGGGCGAAGAAGCTCTTGATGACCGCAGACCAGCGCAGAAGTTGTGCGGTGGGGTAGTTGTAGGTCAATTGGTTGCCGTACAAAGAACATGATTCGGGAAAGTACGGGTCTTGGTAGTCACGAAATAAATCCCAGTGGGCAATGAATCGCTCTCGGTCTGACTTTGGATTGAGTCGACCTCGCGAAGAAGAAACGAAATGCTGAATCACCACGGCCGGTTGCAGCACAGTGTGCCAACCCTGTAGCTCAGCACGCAGGCAGAGATCAACGTCATTGAGTAAGACTTCGAGCTCTTCGTCCATCCCGCCTAATTCAATCCACTTCACCCGAGAAATCATGTGAAGCGCACCCGTTACCGCGGCGACATTGCGAATGCCCGCAAAGTCGGACCAACTGGCTGGAATGTTCACGCCGTGTCGAATGTGCTGGGGGTAGGGCGCAATAGCAATTCCGCTGTGCTCGACATCTCCGTTCTGATCAATAATTTTGGCCCCCACAACGCCGACGTCATCGAGCAGAGCCACTCCCAGAAGCAATTCGAGCCAATTACTGGTCTTGACAATCGTGTCGTTATTGAGCATCACCAGGAACTCAGCGCTCGATTGAGCAGCACCTTGATTAATAATGCGTGCGTAGTTGAACTCACCAGGGCAGTCAACGACTTTGTGCGAGGTGGTTTGTAGGTATTGGAGTGTCTCGGGCTCAACCGAATCATTATTCAAAATAGTGATGGAGTAGTGCGCGTAGGTGGTGACCTTCTCGATTTGCTCGATGCAGCGTTGCAGTAACTCGAGGCGGTCACGGGTGGGTATCAAGATCTCAACGTGGGCGGACTCGAGTGAATAGATCTGCCAATTCACAATTCCAGGGGCTGAACCCTCGGACTTAAGAGATGACGGTGTCCGACGCGCGAGTGCCGCACTGGTTGCCGCCACTAAGTCTTTGGCCACAAATTCTGGAGCGGTCGATGTCAGGACGAAGGGGTATCGAGCAAATCGCGCTCCCTCGTCGCGCATACGAAGGAACAAGTCAAACTCGCTGGCACTCGCAAATTCATTTCGCAAACCACCAACGGCACGAGCGGTGCTATTGCGAAGTAGGTAGTGACGGCCAACCACGTTTCCACTGAGCAAGGTATGTGGGCCAAGTGCGGCCGGTCTCGCCCTCGGGAACTCCTCGGCGAAGTAGTGCTCATCGGTATAGAGAAGGTCGTAGTCATCTGACATGCCAAGGGCGATTCCAGCTGCCAATGAAATGATCTCCCGATCGACACCACTGGTAGCTACGAATGTCCAGGGTGTTGCTGGGTCGTTCAGTGCAGATTCCAGCAGGGCTAAGTCTTCTGGCCCCGCCTCGGGTGAAAGCGTCACGAAGGTCACGAGACCGTCGGTGCCGACCGCTTTAGCGGGAGCGACCTCCTTGGCCCTGAGCGTTCGTGGTCCAGCTGCACCAGTCCCGCCTGGCTTTTTAAGGAACTTGCCAATTCGCCCGAAGCTTTCGTCAGAAAGCACCAAGGAAAGTGCCGCTCGTAATGGCTGGTTGTTGAACCGGTATACCCAAAAGCGGAAGAACCGCCAGCCGCGGTGGATTTGGTGCTTCGAATAGGGGCGTTTGGTATTGCCTGGGTTCAAGGCTTTTCCTTAATTAATGGCTGTAATTAGCGTAATGGGCGCCAGGGTTGAAATTGGCCCAAGAATTCGCGAGTTCGTGATACTTTTTTTCCCAGTCCATATTCCCCAGAAGGTGATATCCAACATAGAAAGAGGTTGTCGTGTCTGACGCCCCAAAGCAAACATCAGAGCATTCGTTGCGCTCCGGAGTTCTCGGACTCTTTGACTCAGTAATCATGGGAATTGCTGGTTCAGCTCCCGGTTATTCGATTGCAGCCACGACCACAGCACTCTTTGGAGCCGTTATGTACGGCGGACCAGCCGCACTTCTGTACTGCGGCTTCTTCATGTTCGGAATTGTCTTTGCCTTTAACTACCTGTCGAAGGCGGATTCACACGCTGGCGCCGCCTATTCATGGGTGCGCCGAGCCATTCACCCGGTCCTTGGCTACCTCTCCGGTTGGGCACTAGTCGTCTCAGCACTCATCTTTATGGTGATCGCAACCTTCCCTGCTGGCTCGAGTGTTTTGAGTTTGTTCTCCAACGGGCTCGCCGCTAACAAGACGTGGGTAACGGTCTTTGGTGCGCTCTTCTTCTTGCTGATGGTGGGAGCGGTCGCCGCGGGTGTGACCGTTACCGTAACGGTGCAGATCATTATGTCTTGCATCGAAGTGGCGCTACTCATCCTCTTCGCCCTCGTCGCAATCTTCCACGCACATCACGTAACTACCTTCTCCTGGCACTGGTTCTCGCCAACTGTCTTCCATGGTCAGAGCGGATTCGTGGCCGGCGCCTTGCTCGCAGCCTTCTACTTCTGGGGCTGGGACGTAACTGCGAACTTGAACGAAGAGACAAAAGACGCGCACAAGACCTCAGGTATGGGCGGCATTTTGGGCACCATCGTCGTCTTCGCCCTCTTTGAACTCTTCACCATTGCGTCGAACCTGGTCTTGACCCCAGCGCAGTTGCAGAACAGCAACAACGCCGCGGATATCTTGGCCGTACTTGGACAGACCGTCTGGCACGGTACCGGCGGCAAGTTGATTGTTGTGGCCGTGCTGCTCTCGACCGTGGCGACGCTGGAGACCACTTTGATTCAGATCACCCGCACCCTCTTCACTATGGGACGTGACAACACCTTGCCTAAGGGTCTTGGCAAGGTTCACGCCGAGCGTAAGACTCCAATCGTGGCGACCATTGCCGTGACCGTTTTCTCGCTGGCTCTCTTCATTGGTAGCGAGAAGATTGGCTCAATCGCCAATATCTTGAGTGACGGATACAACGCCATTGGGCTTCAGATCTGCATCTACTACTCCTTGGCCGGACTTGCGGTAGCGATTCTCTACCGTCGTCAATTGTTCAAGTCAGTTAAGAACTTCATCTTCATGGGTCTTTGGCCAGTACTTGGCGCCTTGTTCATGATTTACATTTTTATTGAGGCCTACAAGGGTCTCAACAACACCACTCGCTTGGTCGGACTTGGTGCTATGGCGTTGGGCTTTATTCCAATTGCGTATTACTGGTTCGTGAAGCGCAATCCTTACTTCAACATGCCCGCAAAAGAGGACCGTCACGCGGTTCTCGAAGAGCTCGAGCAAAACCTTTAGTCACAAGTTCATCGCCGGGGTCGTTAATTCGACCCCGGCTTTGTGCTTTTTGGAGTGAGCTTTGGACATTAAAACTCGTGGGCAAAGATTTACTCAGTACTGAAGGCACCGATAGGTGGGTCCTTGCTGTTCCCACCTCGCACTTCACACATGACTAAGGTCAGAATCGCCATTGATGGCGGGCTTTCACCGGTTATCTGAGCGGTCACTGACCGCACGTACTTTCTGCCAAACTAGAAGAAATCAAAGGAGCTTTCGTGAGCGAGATCGAAGAGAACACCAATTCAGAGGCCGATTCAATTCTGAATGGCAATGAGTCCGTCGAGGTTGAATCTAGCCAGACCCCGAGCGGTTCACGCAAGCCACTAGTTATTGGAACCATCCTCTCGGTATTGGTCATTGGGGCCGTGGCGGCAACGCTGATGTTTGCCTTTGGCGGCGCTCGCTCAAATCATGAACTTAAGAAGGCGACTAATGACTCATTCGTGGCTGAGTATCACGGTGCCATGGCACTCTTAAAAGCAACGAACACGTGCACCAACTATCAATGTGTGAACAAGGCTGCCAAAGCGGCGGTCACCGCCCAAGAAAGCGCGATTGCCAAACTTGGTGACGGCTTTCCCTCAAATGCTCAAAAAAAGTACGACACCTACAAGGCAGATTTGGTGGCGATTTCAGATACGTACAAGGCTCTCGAAACAGCTAAGAGCCAGGCGATTGTCGCGCAGTTCTATTCTCAGTGGCAGACCCAGTTCCGAACCTCGGCCCACGATGGTTACGTCCTGCTTCACGCAATAGGTAAATAACCCGTAAGAGAATTTAGGGTCACCTCGTGAGTACGGTGAACGTCGAAAATCGATTCAGTCGCCGAACCGTACGTGGTCGACGTTCGATGGAAGACCCGAGTGGGCCACAACACGTTTGGTGGTTGCAAGAAGCCCTCGCTCAAGAAGAACGTGTTGATTTTCCCGCGCTCGATCACAACGTCCGTGCCGATGTCTGCATCGTTGGCGGGGGCTTTACGGGTCTGTGGGCCGCAATTGATCTCCTGGAGCAGGATCCAAGCCTCTCGGTTGTCTTGATCGAAAAAGACGAGTGCGGCTTTGGAGCCAGTGGCCGCAACGGGGGCTGGGCAACTGGCTGGCACGATGAGATTGGAGAAATGACTCGCCGCTTTGGGAGCGAAGAGGCGCTGCGACTAGTGGAGCGCTCTGCATGGGCCTTGAATCGGATTCAGGCATTCAGCGAAGAGCATGAGATTGACGCACGCTTTCGCAAGGGTGGTGTTCTGTGGGGCAGCTCGGCAAAGTGGCAGCAGGGAATGTGGCAGGGGCCAACGGAGATTTTCGGAGGCGCCGATGACTCAGATCAATGGATTGAACTCTCGGCCGAAGAAATTCAGGCGAAAACAGGGTCGCCACTGCTACTCAATGGCGCCTGGCAACGAGAGGGTGCCTCAGTTCAGCCGGCCTTACTGGTCAGAGGCCTTCGACGAGTAGCGGCACGTTTGGGAGTAAAAATCTTTGAGCACACAGAGCTCCTCTCAATGACTCGCGGTCGGCCCACAAAGCTTTCCACCCCATTAGGAGATGTGGAGGCTGGAGTGGTAATTCTGGCAACTGGCGCTTGGTCAGCCAAGTGGCCAGAGTTGCGTCGCTCCTTCGTTCCAATAGCGAGCCACATTGTGGCCACTGAACCAATTCCTGACCGGATCGGTGCCCTCGAGTGGAGTCGTGGCGCAGTGCTCGGTGACGGGAACAAGATGGTGCACTACGCCCAGGTGAGTACTGACGGCCGAATAATCTTCGGTCGAGGCGGGGGCTCGATTGGCGCCTTTGGCCACGTAGGGGACAGGCATTTTGATAATCCCCGAGCCATCAGTGAGCTGATTGGCGATTTCCACCGCTGGTTTCCTCAGCTTGATGACGTGAAATTCGAATTCGGCTGGGGCGGTGCCGTTGATCGTTCTCCAGGGCATCTGCCGTTTGTAGGTCGGTTTGACTGCGAAGGGGAAATTCTCTTTGGGGCAGGCTATTCAGGAAATGGCGTGGGGCCCAGTGCCTACATCGGTCGCATCTTGGGTCACGCTGCACTGGGCATGAGGGATGCCGACACAACCGGTGCGATGGCGGGTGGGGTATCAGCTTCGTTTCCTCCAGAGCCAGCGAGAGTTATCGGTGGTTCATTGGTTAGAGGAATTATTCATTGGGCTGAAGGTGGCGAGAAGCCTGGATCTAATTCTTTGTGGCTCCACGAGTCATTGGGTCGAGCAGTGACGGTCACGGCACCCGCAAGAAAAAAGACTGGCCCCGCACTGCGAGTCTGAGCGACTCGTTGGCATTCAGTTATTCTGAAATATGACCATTACCGGGATGACTACTTTCTTGTGGTTCGATAACCAGGCCCTAGAAGCGGCAAGTTTTTATGCGGGCCTATTCGACGGGAAGGTTTCAAATGTCTCTCGGTACCAAAGTGACGCGCAGCAGCCTGAAGGAGCAGTGCTCACCGTTGACTTCGAACTGTTCGGACGGCCTTTCTCGGCTCTCAATGGCGGTCCACAGTTCCAGCATTCTGAAGCGGTCTCCTTCCAGGTTCACGTTGAAACTCAGGCCGATGTCGATAGGTACTGGGACGCAATTGTTTCAGACGGTGGCTCAGAGGGCAACTGCGGGTGGTGCAAGGACCGGTGGGGTGTCAGCTGGCAAATCATCCCTCAAGCACTAGGTGTGGCCTTGTCGAACCCAGACCCCGTGGCTTCGAAGCGTGCCTTTGAGGCCATGATGAAAATGCGCAAAATCGTGATTGCCGAACTCGCTTAGACCTCAGAGTTGCGAGCAACTAAAAGAAGGAGTGTGAGAAATGTCCGACAGTCAGTTCGTTGAATACACCGACACTGAGATCAAAATCACCAAGACCTTTGACGCCCCGATGGAATTGGCTTTTGACGTCTTCACCAATCCCGTTCATGTGCGAAGAACGCTGGCTCCATTCGGGGAAACCGTCGTTACTTGCGACATTGATCTGCGCCCAGGGGGAGAATTTCGTCAAGTCTTTTTACACCCAGCCGACGATAGCGAGATGGTTTTTCGGGGAACATTCTTGGAAGTCGAGCGGCCAAGCCGCGTGGTGTCGACATGGCATTATGAGGGTTGGCCCGAAGTCGAAGCGGTCGAGAGCAGAGAACTATCAGAATCGAATGGAATTACGACTCTGGTTTACCGCTTAACATTTGCCAGTGCAGAAGGTAGGGCGCGGATGAAGACCGCCAACGGAGTCTTGGCGAATTTGGAACACGAAGCAAACCTGATGGCCGAGTTACAGGGAAAGTAGATGATGAGTACAACAGCATTTTTCTCAGTAAACCCCGACAAACTGGCGCATTTTTATGAGACAGTCCTTAACGGCAAACTCTCCACGAACGATAACGTTTCAACCATCAAGGGCGAAGATTTTGAGGTGCTGATTCTTGAAGCGCCAGAAGACATCGCTAAGGAAATAGTGATTCTGTCTCCACCGGAAGCACGGGAGGAAGTTGCGATAAAGCCAGTGTTCACGGTTCCCGCGCTACGCGAGGCGCTGCAGTCTGTCGTGGAGGCCGGAGGTGTGGTCACTACGCGTGAATTTACCTACAACGAATTTGACCATGCCGATGTCCTCGATACTGAGGGAAATGTGATCCAGTTGAAATCACGTAGCTTGGCCAAGGACTAATATCCGGGTGCGAGTTCGCTGACGAAAGAGGTTTAATGGAAAAATCCCAACACCCATGGCGAGTACTAGCGGTACTTTGCTTAGCCGTCTTAATGGTTGTTATCGATAACACAATTGTTAATGTCGCGCTTCCAACACTCTCGGGCGATCTGCACGCCTCAAATTCAGCACTGCAATGGATTGTCGATGGCTACTCGCTACCATTCGCCGCTCTAATGCTGGCTGGCGGGGGACTCGCTGATCGACTTGGCCGTCGGCTGGTAATGGCCTCGGGAGTTGCGGCATTCGTGCTCTTCTCCGCATTCGCCGCGTTTTCGCACTCGGT
>Ga0214170_1000020_pt1 | contig 84461 bp, 79 predicted proteins | sample TroBogEpilimnion_2_FD_153008 | JGI IMG/M metagenome (GOLD analysis project Ga0214170, IMG submission 153008) | Freshwater microbial communities from Trout Bog Lake, WI - 27JUN2007 epilimnion | ecosystem: Environmental > Aquatic > Freshwater > Lake > Epilimnion/Euphotic zone | place: Trout Bog... | reverse complement strand
AACATGAGTGTCCAACATGGATGCATGTGAATCCCTGTTAGCAAATCCACTATTTTGGACATATCCTGAGTACATTCATGAGACTTCAAACTTGAATTTTTACACAAGTGCAAGGCTTGCTCAGCTGGTATGGCTAATATGATTTGATCAAAATATTCACATACTTCTTGCTCTTGAGAGAAATAATGAATACCCCACACTCCCTCATCAAAGCTTAAATGTTTAACTTCAGATAAGGTTTGCACCTGAGAGCTAATAGCAAATAAATTACCTATTGATGACATTCCAGGAACTCCAACATACCAAATGGATTCATGTTGATGTCCAAACATTTTAGGCTTCCACTGGGAAATCAATCCTTGCTGCAGACCTTGATCAATAAAAGCTTGGAATGAATCTGACTTAGCTGTAAAAAATTGCGCTCCATGATCAAAGGTCATATCGTCTAATTTACGGGTGGAACAACGTCCAGATATACCTCTAGACTTCTCAAACACTTTGACTAGATATCCAGTATCAATCAAGCTCTTCGCGCAGCTCAGGCCAGCAATTCCAGCCCCGATCACAGCTATTGATTGTTTAGACATTGACACTCCATAGAATACAAGAATTGATTAGTGATCATAAATGTTGAAGTTAAAACATTGGAATTGGTCGGAGTCATTTATTGGGAAATAGCGTTCTTACTCAAAACAACTATTGTCCTGCAAAATTGATATGCACATTTAAAAGACCGTTTTTTAAATATACACCGACCACTTAAGACCACAAGATCTATCAAACCATTTTGTAAGAGTAGATCCCAGGTCTTATTTGCTAATTCGAATTTAACTGAGGGTCAGATTTGATAGCCTCTAATAATTCTCTATAAAGGGTTTCTAATTGTTGAACATCTTGCGTCGTTATAGTATTTCCTTGATTTAAAGAATCATTTAAACGAATAACTTCTTTCGCAAGTACTTCACCTCCAATTTGACTAACTAAGCCTTTTAAGCTGTGCGTAGTTGATTTTGCCTCAACCCAATGCATTTCAATGATGGACTGATTAAGTCGCTCAAAGAACTTTGGTACTTCCTGTATTGTTGATCGAATCACATTATGTGCTAACTGCTTATTTTGACCTAAATTATTAAACATAGATTCACGGTTAAATACTTTTAAGCTAGGCACCTCTTCAACTGGTAATGATGCTACATCGTCTTTAAATCCGTCAGCAGTTAACCATTGAATAATAACTCTCTGTAAATACCCAAACTCAATAGGTTTAGATAAAAAGTCATTCATTCCAATTGCCTTAAAGCGATCTCTATCTTCTTTATATACATAAGCAGATACTGCAACAATAGTGACTGGGTTAATTTGCTGTTCTTTTTCAAAAGATCGTATTAACCTAGTTGCCTCATCACCTCTCATGACAGGCATTCCAATGTCCATTAATATGAGATCGACCTCTGGGTCTTTTACATATCTGTCATAACATTGTTGCCCATCACCAAATACCTCTATTGAGAACTCTGGCCCCATGGTTCGCAACATACTAGATAAAACCATTTGATTGGTTAAGTTATCTTCCACAATAAACACTTTAGGACTTAATTTTTTTAAGCTCTGTTCATTTAGAGCTAATTCATTATGGCCCTTATCTTGTTTCACTTCACCGCTGATGAACTCTGCTGGAATTCGAATCCAAAATTTAGAGCCAAGACCTTCTGCAGAATCAACGCCATACTCTCCATTCATCAATTCAATTAAACTTCTTACAATGGATAAACCCAATCCTGAGCCAGTGCTGATAGAGTATGGAGTTGCGTTGACTTGAGAGAAGGATTTAAAAAGTAATTCTTGGTTTTTGTCAGATATCCCTGATCCTGTATCTGTGACAGATAGCTCAATCATCGCCGTATTGCCCTGACGACTAATTTCATGTCCAGAAATTAACACATTACCTTGACCTGTGAACTTAACGGCATTACTCACAAAGTTTGACAATATTTGGGTAAGTCTTAACTCATCCGCCAAGTACAAGTTACCCTCAGGAAATAAAAACTCAGTATTTAACTCTAAATTTTTAATTCTTGCAGCCCCTGAAAATAATTCCCTTACATCTTTGATGATGGTATGAGGATTTATTGGAGACTTTATTAACTCCAATTTACCTGATTCAACTTTAGAAAAGTCCAAAATATCGTTAAGAATTAATTGCAGATTTTGCCCTGAAGTCAGGATCGTTTTAATGTGCTCTTGTTTTTCAGCTTCAGATAACTTTTGATTCAGTAATATCTGAGCCATTCCTAAGATGCCATTGAGCGGTGTTCTGATCTCATGGCTCATCGTTGCCAAAAATTTTGATTTTGTTTGATTTGCTGTTTCAGCAGCTGACTTTAAATGCTCAAGCTGAATATTTGACTCTTCAATGAGGTGATTACTTTCGATTAATTTTTCATTAATCTGAGATAATCGAAACAAAGATCGAACGGATATACCTGCATAAATTAATATTAATAAAGACGTTAATAAACCAAAAATAAAGTAAACCTTTTTGTAAAGATTGTAGTTTGCAAAAGCCACTTCTTCCGTTATCCCAACTAGGATATAAAGTGGTTTGTTTCTTACCTTTTCAAAAGAATAATATCTTTTAGTTTTGTCATATAAAATATCACTTTCAAATACGCCTGAATCTTTACCTAGCATTTCCTTCGGGATATTTATTTGTATATTTATATAGCTAGGGTTATCCTGGCCCTGGATATAAAGGGTCCTAAGAAATCCTTCCTCACCAACAATGGCGACCAATCCTCCATCACCTAGATCCATTTTTTCATAAAAACTTAGAAAAATATTGGGGTCAAAAGATATAACAGCAACGCCATTAAAGCTTCCATCTGGCTTATTAACGCGGCATGATAATTGAATGGATGTTTTGCCACTCGCTCTTCCAACGACAGGCTTACTAACAAAGGACTCATAAGGATAAATTTCTTTATGAATCGTAAAATGCTCTCGATCTGATAAGTCAACTCTCTTAAATTCGTTTAAATTTGAAAAATCATAGATTCCATCTTGATTGATATAACCAATTTGATTGAACTTACCTAAATCAAGAATCTTGTTTTGAAATAAGTCTTTCAATATAGGATATGAATTAACGGAATATCTTTCTAAATAGAATTTTTCAATATGTATTAACTGTTCACCTTGCTTGAGAATAGTTTCTGTTGTCTCTTTGAATGCACGTTCGACATTTGAAACATTTCTAAAAGTGTTTTCTAAAATATTTTTCTTATCACTATTAATTTGATTCCAAATAAATGCCCACAGCATAAATAGAATCAACAAAGATAAAACAATAAGTTGAACTACATTGATATTTTTCTTTAAAAACACTAAATTTCGATTTTCTTTCATCGAATTTAATAGATTTTGATTTTGCATAGTGGGGTCAGATTTCATGAACTTATTATCTTAAGAAACAATGAATAAGTCATTATTTTTAGGTCTTAATTTACAAGTTTAATAAAAAGAATTTTTTCTAACCGAATTGATTGCATTTTCATCATATTAAATAGGGAACTTATGTAATTTATAAGTATAAAAATACGTATATACTCTTTAAATAAATATAGTTGCCTCTGAGTAATCAGAATTCATCATTAGAATAACCATTAAATTGCTTCAAGCAATAAAGTAGGAGACAAACTTTGTATCAAAACCGCTTCTTAAAGGAAGTTTTTATTACTTTCCTTTCCCTCTTTTTTTTAACATCCTATGTCATTGCGGCTACTTTCCCAGAAAAACCATTGACGCTGATCGTCCCAACCGCTCCAGGAGGACCCATCGATTTAACTGCAAGAATAATCTCTAAGCAGTTAGCCGTTGAACTAGGACAAGCCATCGTGGTCATTAACCGTCCTGGCGCTTCACAAAAGATTGGCGTGGATTCACTGATTAACTCCCCCAAGGATGGTTACACCATTGCAGCGGTTTCACCAGCTTCCATGACTATCAATCCTGTCTTAGATAAAAATGTTGGCTATGATTCCGTCAATGACCTTACACATTTGATCAACGCTATCGAATACCAGTCTGTATTAGTTACAAGACCTTCTATTCCAGCTAAAAATTTAGCTGATTTTGTTGCTTATGCTAGAAAGAATCCCGGAAAACTATCCTATGGAAGTGGTGGTGGCGGGACTAGTATGCACTTTACAACTTCAGCATTTTTAAATTTAGCTAAGATCAATGCATTACATTTACCCTACAAATCGAGTGGGCCAGCCATGCTAGGTCTTTTAGGTAGCGAAATCGATTTTTTAATGCCCGATCTTGGGGATATAAAATCCTATATCATCGGAGGACAAGTAACTGCCCTAGCAATCTCAGGAAAAACACGTTCTAAAGTTCTACCGAATATCCCTACTTTTTCTGAATCCAATATCCCTGAATTAAAAAATTGGAACTATACAGGCTGGATCGGAATTGTCGCCCCTGCTGGCATTCCGGTAGATGTATCAAATAAACTTCAAGCCGCATTACAAGCAACCATGATGTCAGAAAGCGTCAAAGAATCTTTTGACAATATCGGTTTTAAGGTTGTAGCCACACCCGGAGATCAGTTCAAAAAACTAATCCAAGAAGACCTTACACTTAATCGAAAAATTGTGAAAGAAGGCAATATTACCAAATAAGTTATTGGTATAAACCTGCCTTATTCATAATCTCAAAAAGTCTAGGTGGTGTCATCGGTGCTTGTGTTAAGAATATTCTCGGATCACTAATCGCATTTTCGATTGCCGCAACGATCGCAGCAGCAGCCGGAATAGTTCCCCCCTCCCCAGCACCTTTGACCCCTAATGGATTTAAAGGTGATGGTGAACACAAATGCTCCATCTCAACTTTGGGCACATCTGTTGCCATTGGCAATAAGTACTCACCAAAGTTTGTTGTAATTGGCTGACCCTGCACATCATATTGCATGTCTTCTAATGTTGCATTACCAATACCGTGCGCAACTGAACCTTGAACTTGTCCATCCACAATCAAAGGATTAATCAAATTACCACTGTCATGCGCCATGACGTATTTAAGAATCTTAATTTGACAAGTATCACGGTCAAGCTCTAATTCGACTGCAGCAGTACCATTGCAATAGGTTGACTGTGCTGGTGAAAAATATTCTGTGGACTCTAAACCATTAGTAATGCCCTCTGGGAAGGAAAATCCTGGCATCCCCTGAGAGACTCTTGCTAGTTCTGCGAAAGACTTTTTAATGGATGCATCTTTTTTAGAGATGACATAACCATCTATCAGCTCAACATCATCAACAGAATGATTCATTAAAAATGCAGCTAAACCAATCACTTTCTTGGCAACAACTTTTGCTGCCATAAACACTGAACTACCAGCATTAACAGTAACCCTACTTGCAAAAGTACCAATACCCATGGAAATTGCATTAGTGTCTGAAGCTACAACATCAATCAGACTTAAAGGAACATTAAGTTGGTCAGCACAAATTTGCATAAATGTGGTTTTATGCCCTTGTCCTTGAGAAGAGGCAGAAGTAAGGATCGTTACCCTGCCATTTTGCTGAATTCTAACCGTGGCACCTTCAAATGGTCCAAGACCAGTACCTTCTACAAAGTTAGCAATCCCAATTCCGATACAACGACCCTGCTCTTTTGCAAGAGCCTGTCTTTGCGGGAACTGATCATAAGCAATTTTTTCTAGCGCAATAGCCTGGCATTTAGGATAGTCACCACTGTCATACACCATAGGCTTTCCATCTCGATAGATGAAGCCATTGTTATAGGGCATTTGCTCAGGCTGAATAAAATTCCGACGACGAATCTCTGCACGATCCAATCCTAATTCCAAAGCAGCCTTGTCTAAAATTCTCTCCATAGCAAATACGGCTTGAGGACGACCAGCACCTCGAACAGGTGAAGTAGCATTCTTATTGGTGTACACAACCTGTAAATGAACATCTATCGCAGGAATAATATAAGGGCCAGGGGTTGTAGTCACACCAATATAGGGAGTGATAATCCCCCAAGGAAGATACGCGCCATTATCATGGGTCATATGAATCTTCATGCCCAATATCTTTGCCCCTTCATCCAAGGCTAACTCAATATCCCACCATTGATCTCTCTCTTGAGTGGCTGTATAAAAATGCTCACGACGATCTTCAATCCACTTAATAGGACGTTGCATATCACAAGCAGCGATAGCTACCATCGCTTCTTCAGGATAAAAAATAGCTTTAGGTCCAAAACCACCACCAACATCGTTATGAATAATTCTGATTTTTTCAGGATCCCATTCAAGAATATCAATGAGATTTTTTTTCTCCAAATGAGGGGTTTGACCAGATGCCCATACTGTCAATTGACCAGAAACGGCATGATACTCGGCAGCATACGCCCTTGTTTCCATAGGATGCGCTGAACCACGATTGTTCCAAAAGAGTTCACGTGTTACATGCTTGGCTTTCTGAAATGCCTCTTCAACTGTCCCAAAACTAACCTTGACTTCAGCTGCTAAATTGTGGGGGATCTTGCTATAAAAACTAGGTGCACCTTCTGCTAATGCTGACTTACAATCTGCCACTACAGGCAAAATCTCATATTCAACATCAATGAGTGCACATGCATCCTCGGCAATATATCGGCTATCAGCTATAACGAATGCAATCGAATCACCAACACAACAAACTTCCTCACTAACAAGTACTTCCTGCATCATAAGGTTTTTAATTGCAGGATTTGGGACGAGTATGGGTAAACGCTTTTTAGCTGATTCTGGTAAATCTTGATGTAAATAAATCTTATGCACGCCAGGAAGCTCTAAAGCTCTTTCGATATTGATAGAAAGGATTTTTGCGTGCGCATGCGGACTTCTTAAAAAAGCAGAATATAAAACACCATTTAGCTTTAAATCATCAACATATTGCCCCTGCCCTTTAAGGAGTAAATGATCTTCTGTTCTTTGAACGCGTGAGCCAATAAATTGCTCAGGTCTTGAATCAGGGCTGATAGATTCCTCTGTATGTTTAGTCATTTTTATTTTTCCTGAAGTCTTTTTGCCGCCAATAAAGCAGCATCAACAATCGACTGATATCCAGTGCAACGGCATAAATTACCTGTAATCGCTTCTCTAACTTCCATCTCGCTTGGAGAATTATTTTCATTTAATAACTCAGTCAGAGTGGTTAACATCCCCGGAGTACAAAAGCCGCATTGCAATGCATGACATTCCTGAAAGGCTTGCTGAAGTACTGACAAAGTTCCATCTTCGTTAGCTAATCCTTCAATAGTCGTGACCTTACAGTTATTCGCTTGCACAGCAAGCGTCAAACACGACCTAGCAGTATTGCCATTCATGAGAACAGTACAGGCTCCACAAACCCCATGTTCACATCCTAAATGGGTGCCAGTTAAACCTAAATCTAATCGTAAATAATCCGCTAAGGTACGACGCGATTCAACCTTGGATTCATAGTCTTTGCCATTTACTTGAATTTTAATTAATTGCTCATCCATCATATTTGTCTCTCTTTGGAACGCTCAAAAGCTTTTTGAATCGCTCTGCGCAATAAAGTCTTTGCCAAATGGCGTCTGTAGTCTGAAGAGTTCAAAGCATCTTCCATGACATAGGGAAGTTCCTGAATCTCTTTAATTGCTATTTGTATTGCATCTTCACTGGCAACTTGATTTAACATGAGTCCTTCAGAAGCGCTCAAGCGAATAGGTGCAGAATCTATGCCACATAGAGTGAGAGAGATTTTCTTGATCACGGATTGTTGATCTAAAACAACTAAAGCAGCAACCCCAACCACAGCATAATCACCATGTCTTCTGGAGTATTCCATAAAGCTCCAACCATGATTTTTAGGCCATATTTCAAGCTTGGCACCAAGCATGATTTCATTAGCCTCTAACTGGGGAGTCATATACATGGCTGTCCAATTAGAAAATGGAATTTCTTTTTTCCCCGAAATGCTTGCAACTTCCATAACACCATCAAGTGCAGCTGTAAAACAAGGTTGTTCTGAGGAAGGGTCAAGATGGCAAAGACTACCACCATAAGTACCACGATTACGCACCTGGCGATGACTTACCATTGAGTAAGCCTCAGACACAATCGGCGCATGATTAATAACTAAATCCGAAGTATGAATAGCATGTTGACGCGTCATTGCGCCAAGATGAAGATATTGCCCATCAACACTAATATCACTTAACTCAGCAATATGTTGCAAATCAATTAAGTGATCAGGCATTAAAAAACGAAAATTCATCATGGGCATTAAAGACTGTCCACCCGCAATGATTTTGTAGTTTTCCAAACGATTTACAAGATCAAGAGCCTCTTGTAAATTTTGGGGAGAGTGATAAGTAAATGGTGCTGGTTTCATATTGGATATTTCTATGATTTATTTACAAATATTCGTTTGAACCAAGAAACAAAAGCTCCCCATAAAAGTTGTGAAACTTTGATGGAGTTTTCAGGTTTGCGAGATTCACTGGCTTGACTCATTGATTCTTTAGATTCAGTTGTAACTGCTGCTTCCTCTACTACTGAATCAGACTTTGTATCTTCTTGGGTTGCCACAATCATACTGGATAAATTTTTACCAAATTCATTGATCAATTGCTGAGAAATGGCTTGTATCATGCCAACACCTCGACCATATTGCGCAACAGATCCAGATAAAGTGACGTCCGAAGTAATTTGAACTTCAGTTTTATTATCTTTCTCAGTCAGTGCAACTTCAATCAATCCCTGCGCACCACCTCGCCCTTTGACATCAGTACCTGAGGCTGAGATTTTTGCAAAATGATTTTCTGCTTGAAGTTCAATAAATCCAAACTTGCCAGCAAAGTTAAATGTCATTGGGCCTAACTTGACGTTGAAAGCACCTTTATAAAAACCATCTGGAAGTTTTTCACCTAGGACTGCTCCAGGAAAACAAGGTGCTGATTTTTCAATATCAGTAATTAAATTCCAAACAGTTTCTATTGAACCATCAGATGTAAAAGATGTTTTGATAATTAAAGACATGAAGATTTATTCTTTTGAAATTTTAATTCCTACTTTTTTGCTTGAGATGCTAGTACCCCAGAAAGTAGATTTGAGGCATAACGTGCTGCTATTTCATAATCTTTACCAGGTGCTAAATTCAAATACTCTTTGACAGCCGATAATGCAGCCCTGTCACGAATAATCAGATTTTGAATATAAGCATCAACTTGAGATTGGAAATTATCTACTGTAAAGACCTTGCTTACTAAGCCATACTCAAAAGCCTCTTGTGCACTAATCTCTTCTGTTGAATAAACCAAATGCGCTAAAGCTTTTCTTGGGACAGCATGCATCACCGCAGAAATTGCAAGTGTTGGAGGTAAATTAGATTTCATCTCCGGCAAAGAAAATCTAGACTGCTCTGATACTAAAGTCATGTCGCATAAGCATGAAATCGCACAACCCAAACCAAAAGCTTTTCCATTAATGGAAGAAATTAATGGTATGGCGCATGACTTCATGACTGCATAAATTTCTAGAATCGGATCCGTTACTTCATTTCTTATTTGTACTGCTGACTTTGGAGTTGCTGGAGCATCTGGATTGACAGGTGGTAACTGACGACCTTGAGAAAAATCACCGCCCTGACCCGTTAAATGAATTAACTTGATAGATTCATCTTGACCAAATTCTTGTATTAATCTGGTCATCTCTTTGACCATCGACATCTCGATTCTGTTTCCAAATTCAGGACGATTAATAACAATCGTTGCAACAGAGTCTTTTACACTGACTAATAAATTACTCACAAACTTTCCTTCCAAAAAATTAATCTTCTAAATTGATACCTTTAGTTTCAGGACCAAACCAAATAGCAACTAAACCCACAATGAAAAACAATGACAAGGCAGCCGCTACCTTTGGAATAGAACCAAAATACTGAATTAAAAACCCTGCACTTAAAGGACCAAAGCCCGTTAAAAAACGCGCCATATTCCAACAAAAACCTTGGCCTGTGCCACGAACCCTTGTAGGAAATAATTCAGGGAGATAGGTCGCAAAAGTTCCAAAGCCACCAATCACAAAATATCCATAAATTGGCATAAACCAAATTAAAGTAGAAATATCTTTAACTTGGGTAAATAAATAAAGGGATGAAATTAAGGCTGCAGTCCAAAATAAGAAATAGCATTTCTTACGACCCAAGAAATCAGATAACCAGATTAAGGTGATGTAACCCAATAAGGCACCAACCATCATTAACATAAATGCATAACTAACCATGGTCACTGGATTGCCAGCTTTAGCAGCTGTCGTTAATTGCATAATCCAAGTTGGTAATAAAGATAAGCCAGCCCAACAACCAAGCATTGCTGCTGAAGCAACTGTCACGCCAATAATGGTATTTCTTAAATGCTCTTTGCCAAAAATCGCTTTGAATATTTGCATACCGGATTCTTCAGTACCATTTTTCTTGCGATTCTCGTTGACCTGTACCCAACGCTCTGGCTCTTTAATATACCTGCGAATAAATACCGTTACAAAAACAGGTATAACACCAACACCAATCACTACACGCCATCCGTATTGACCAAGAACCAAATTATCAAATGCAGCCAAGAAAAAGCCAAAGGCAAATGCTAATTGCATAATCTGAATCGCACGTGCACGCTTATCTGCCGGCCATGTCTCAGCAACAATAGCAGCTCCCGCAGCCCATTCCCCACCAATACCTATTCCAGCAAGTCCTTGAAATAAAGCCAGCATTGGCCAGCTTGTTGCAAAGGCACTTAAACCAGTGAAAAGCGCATAAATCACGATGGTCAAAGCCATAATTTTGGCCCGTCCATATTTGTCAGCAGCCACACCAAATAAGACGCCACCAATACCCCAGGCAAATAATTTAATAGCAATAACAATACTTCCAATTTTTGCAATTTCAGCAGGATTATTGGATTGAATCAATTCCTTGATGCAGGGAAAAAGAATCAGAGTAAAAACATTTAAATCCATGGAGTCAAACATCCAACCAAGGAATGCCGACAGCAATACAAGCTTATGGTAAGAGGTGATTTGGGACGAGCTCGTGCTTGAAACCTGAGTTACAGATGCTACAGTCATATTGTCTCCTTAATAACCTTTATAGGTATTAGATTTTTTTTGTAATTCTGATTATACCGGCACAAAGTTTTCTGTAAACTTTATTATGATTGGGGAAGATATTAAATAAAGACTGATTACTATTTTGAGCATCATAAAGCCCCCTAGTGCTTAAAAAAGATCAAGCAAAAGTAAAAAAGACGTGGTTAAAAAAATTGTGCTGAACAATAAACAATCCCAAACAATAAAATTCATCATTAGATGAAACACACCCTATTTTTTTAAAACAAGGAAAGACCAAAAAGTAACAATAGCTGCACTAATAAAACATAAGCAGTAACCCGTCCAGTATTGGGAACTTAGAGAATACACGTTACATAATCGCAAATCTGAATTAATAAAATAAATTCCTAACCAAATCATCATTGCAGCAAAGTATCCAATAAAAAATAGTTGTAATGCAGGCGGAGATCTCTCTAAGGCATCTCCTACCCAAAAACCAGCAATAATCATGCTTATAACTTTGGCAATATCATAGATGGGAATAACAACAGCGCGATCAATACTGATAGGTAACATCCAATAAATCAGAATGATTTGTGCAAGCATAAATCCTGTTAACCCAAAGGTATTAAATGGGGAGACAAATTGCGTAATTTTTTTTGCTCTAGGAAAGTGATTCAAAAAAGCACCTCCAATAAATAGCAAGGGCATTTGTATAACCATTTGCATCATCATGCTTTGTTCAATCAAAAACCGAAAAGGTGGAATTGATAAACCTACTGCAACACATAATAAAAAAAATACGCCAATACTTTGCCAATCCGATTTCAATAATTTTCGAATCATTGACTCAGCCCCACAGCTTGTAGGAGTGCATTGTCCGCGTCATCTAATGGGAAAATGCGATACAGGGTATTATTTTTTAATAAATGTAGTGCTGCATTATGCTCAAACTCATCGAGCGGTGCAGGAATCACCATAATCCCAAATGAGTTAAGTAATAAATCACGCTGATTAGCGTCTTGTAAACTATAAGCTCGCCAAACATCCGTTTGCATTTGCATTCTTTTTTCATAGCGCTGTAATGCTTGAGGATCGTCGTTTTTAGGATCAAAACTGATACTAGCTAATCCAATCTTCTTTTCTAAGCCTTGTGCAAGAATTTTTGCCTGTAAATTCTGAAAAACAGACCCTAAGGAAAGACAGACCGTTTGACAGCGCGTGTACATAAAATCAACAATATAAACACGCTGGTCTTTAGATAAATTTGCCAATTCTATTATTTGCTGGTCTGAATTTACCAAGATCAAGCTTTTAATCTTTTTGGGATTTTCATTGAGCTCAGCTTGTCTCAAGGCTTCCGTTGTATAAGCCTGACCTTGTAAGGTTGATCCAAGGAACAACCAAATACCTAGGAACAAAATAATTAGCGTGGCACAGAGGGTACCGATAATCTCAACGGAAGAGTTTTCATGGTTTCGCACGCCTAATTTATTATGTACCCTCTTTTAAGGCCTTTCCACCCTCATATGGACCCACTTGATCCTTTGTTGCTTCCCTTTGTTCTTTTACTGTTGAAGCCTTTATCGCTGGTGCAGTATTTCCCCAATCAGAACGAATGTAGGTCATCACTGCTGCCAACTCATCATCTGACAAGGTTTTCCAAGCTGGCATAGCGCCTTTGTAGATGTTACCTTTGACTTCAATTTCACCATTAACACCGTGTAGCAAAATATGTGTCAGAATCTTTTCATCACCAGCAACCCACTCAGAAGCAGCAAGTGGCGGAAATACTCCTGCAACCCCATTACCGTTTGCTTGATGGCAAGCCACACACTTTGCAGCATAAATTTGTTTACCATCTACCTTTGAACTTCCAGCAGTTTCTACAGGCGGTCTTAGATCAGCAACAGTTCTTTGATCACCATACTCTGTTAGCTCACCAGAAGGTGTACTAAATATGTTATTGAGCGCCCAAGAGGCAATTGCACCAATAAGTAGGATTAAAAAATAAGGAACTGCTCTGACATTTTCCGTTGGATCTTTTTTCTCACGCAATTCTTGATCTGGAATAGGAGCTTGATTTTCAGACATTATTTATCTCCAGATAATTGTTTTTCATCTCCAGGAACTGCAATAGCAGGTAAGGGAGAATAGGTATGATCTAATGCAAGTAAATACTCAACCAAAGCATGCGCACGCGGGGTTGTTACTACAGTCTGTCCTGGCTTAGCAAATTGTGGTGGTAAGTTTACGACCTCATCTTCTGGCGTGACTTCACTTGAATTCTTAACCTTAAATAAATATGGATAAGAAGGCATGATCGAGCCCGGGGTGTATGCGCGTGGTTGATATAAATGCCCTAATTGCCAATCTTTGCTAGGTTGCCGTGCGGCAATATTAAATAAATCTGGGCCAGTACGCATTGTGCCAAGAAGATGGGGTGAGTCATAGTAGTAATCCCCTGCAACAGATACTCTGCCCCAACCTCGTTTTGCATCTGGGGCTTGCTTAGCGTCCCTAGGTTGCTGCGAATGGCAATACACACATCCCTCAGAAACATAAACCTTCCTACCCTCAGCCTGAATAGCAGTGTAAGGTTTTAACCCCGGCGGTGGAGATATACGTTTTGTAAAGAAATATGGCATCAATACCATCACACCTGTTGCCAAACTCAAACACACCATCGCTCCTACTATTAGGCGCTTTTCATCCATCTCAAAAGGTTGCGATTTTTTACTCATTATGCAGCTCCCTTTTTAAAATACTTCTTAACCAGTTCAGGACCAATAACTGCAGCTCCCAAACGTTGAGGTCCGAATTTCCATGCCATGATAAAAAAGTGTATCGCGAACACAAAATGCCCAAGCGTCATTAAGCCACCACCAATAGAACGTGCTTGTAAGTAAGGAGCAGTCAAGTTAACAGAATCCATAAATGGCCTTGCTGCATCGAGCATTGCCATACCTTGTAACCAACCACCAATGGTTAACCAAATAATATAAATCGCAAATCCAATGAAAACCAACCAAAAATGCAAACCAATTAAACTAGGATAAGGCCATTCCCAATGCATAATACGTGGCATGATGTAATACATAGCCCCAAACATTACCATCGTAAAAAATCCATACAATCCCAAGTGAGCATGTGCGACAGTGAAGTGGGTAAAGTGCGTAATAGTATTAACGGAACGTAATGCCTCCAATGATCCCTGGATGGAGGACAGAATATACATAATCAATCCAAAAACAATAAATCGTAAAGTTGGGGAGTGAAGCAACGCGCGCCAATTATCTTTTAAGGTGTAGTATTGATTAATAAATAAAGCAACTACAGGAATCACCATCATCACCGACTGAGTAATCGATAATGTTATAAACCAAGAAGGTACAGGGCCTCCAATCAAATGGTGACCACCAACTTGGCTATAAAAGAATGCTAATGCCCAAAAACCCAACAATGAAATATTGTAATTATGAATGGGGCGTCCCAATACTTTGGGGATAAAGTAATATATCGTTGCTAATCCCATCGGGCTAAAAAATAAGCCTAATACGTTATGACCAAACCACCAATTAACAGTAGCCTGTTCTACACCGACGTGAAAATTGGGTAAATTGGCAATAAAAAATAAGGTTGGAAACCATAACAAAGCAGCAGCAATATACCAAATAGAAACATATAAATGATCAACCTTACGCTTGAGAAGCGTTAACCAAAGAGGAATTCCTACAAAGGCACCACCAATAATTAAGAGTATGTCAATCTTCCAAGGAAATTCTAAAAACTCCATGCCATCTGATTTCCCGAGGGCAATAGCAACAACTCCAAGAAAAACCCCAATCGTCCATAATCCTCCACCTAAAATTGCCCATCTTGCACCAACTAATTTTGTTTTTAAAAGTCTTGGCAACATCCATAAACAAACACCAATTCCAGACAAAGCACACCATCCATAAGCAACTATATTGACGTGAATTGGTCGAATTCGACCAAAAGTTAAAAAATCATATCCAACTAGCCAATCTGGTGCGTGAAGTTTAATAGACGATGCAAGACCTGCTAGAGAAGCAAGTAAAAGCCAAATGACTGCTAGAGTAAAACATATCCCTACTACTAACGAACTAGACTGGTCAGCTTCTACACGAGCAGTTAGATCATCAGAAATCAAATCATCGTGATAAGTATCTTTATCACCAACATCGAACTGTAATTTTTGCTTTTGTTGAAGAGTGGCCGCGGGATCTTCAGTATGACCTATTTCATCTTTATCAAAAATCATTTGGGCAGCATTGGAGCCGTCCCCAAACATCCCTTTTGACATCGAGTACACAAATAGGAATAAAGCCACGATTGAAACAATATACGTACCCAGTAATATAGCAACGTTGAAATCCATGACAAATTTCCCAATATTGATGTGATAAAACTAATTTAACATTTTTTTATAAAAATTGTGATTAGGAAAGATCTTTATTTTTTTAATCTAATGATGAAGGTTTTCCTCCCAGAAATTGCTCAAGATGGACTTGCTCGATGCTAGGCTTTCTTGCTACATCTATGAAAAAAAGAAAACTTTAAATAGCTGAGGAATTAATAACATGCTTAGAGCATTTAATTTAATGGTCGGGACGGTGTGATTCGAACACACGACCCCTTGCACCCCATGCAAGTACGCTACCAGGCTGCGCTACGCCCCGACGAATTGAAAATTATATCAGTTTGGTGATTTAGATTGCTCCACTAACTTGCGGAGATCACCTAGGATATTGAGAACTGCTTCAAGCTCATTTCTGATTTGACCTTGACTGTCTAGTTCTTCTAAACGATTTTTAGCCCCATGAATGGTAAAGCCATCGTTGTACAACAAATCTCTGATTCTTCTAATGAGAACTACTTCGTGATGTTGGTAATATCTTCTATTACCCCTGCGCTTTTGCGGCTTGAGCTGATTAAACTCTTGCTCCCAATAACGCAACACATGCGGTTTGACGGCACACAAATCACCAACTTCACCAATCGTGAAATATCTCTTCGCAGGAATAGGAGGCAAAGTTACTTTTTGAGTATCTTTGACTTCGGATAGCGCGAGTTCACTTGGTGAGTTCATATTTTTTACGACCTATTTTTACTTCAAATTTCAAGAATTACTGCAAGCAATCCACTAAAACTTATACAAATTAAACTGCTTTAGTATCTTTGCTGTCAATAGCGTCTTTTAGCTTTTGACTTGCATGAAAAGTAACTACTCTTCTAGCACTAATCGGAATCTCTTGACCAGTCTTAGGATTACGACCAGGTCTAGCTGTTTTGTTTCTTAATTGAAAATTACCAAAACCAGAGATCTTGACATCAACCCCACGCTCTAAATGATGCGCAATATTCTCAAAAAAAGCATCAATCATCTCTTTAGCTTCACGTTTGTTCAAGCCAACGTGATCAAATATCGCCTCAGATAATTCGATTTTAGTAATTGTTGCGGGATTGTTTTCCATATTTATCTCATTAAATCTTATAGTTAGAAGAGTATCCTACCTTAATCTCGCTGAAAATTGAATAAGAACTTGATCTAAAAGTTGTTTAATTGCATTTTCAATCGTCGAATCTTGTAGGGTTTGCTGATCATCAGACAAAATAATCTTGAAAGCTAAGCTTTTTTCATTCATTTCCATACCACCAGATCGCTCAGGAGTCGGTCTGAATTCATCAAAGAGCTGAATGTCTTTAACAAGAGCATTAGCAGCCTTTTTAAAACAATCTAGAACAGATTGTGCAGGCACATCTGATTTGAGAACAATTGCTAAGTCACGCTCAACCGCAGGAAATTTACTTGGCTCAACAAGCTTTGGCAAGAAAGTATTAGAAATAGCTTCTAAGTCCAACTCAAACAAAATAGGCGCTTGAGTAAATCCATAATGTTGCTGAAGTTTAGGATGTAACTCTCCTAAAAATCCTAGCTCTATCTGTTGGTTTTCATTTTGTAAAAGAATCTTGGCACTTCTTCCTGGATGTAACGAAGGATGTTGCGCAGCTTGCGTGGATATCGATAAAGGCTGCAAAATAGCTTCAATATCATTTTTAACATCAAAGAAATCAACTTTTCTGTTAGCCATTCCCCATTGCTCCGGAAATACTTCCCCATAAGCAACACCACCGATTTTCATGGGTTGATCAATGCGAGCAACACTGAGTGGCCCATCTTGAATAGCGCTATTTCTGACAAATGCCCTACCAACTTCAAATAATCTGACCCTCGAAGCTTTGCGATTGAGATTGTTTTTGAGATTAATGAGTAAACCACCCATCAAAGAACTTCTCATGACCGCAAATTGTTCGGCTAATGGATTTTGAACTTTAATAGCTGCTTGATTTGCATTTAATAAAGTTTCAGACTCTTGATCAATAAACCCATAATTGACCACCTCTTGATAATCTTGTGCAGCAATAATGTGGCGAATACTATGGATGCTTCGTCTTGTTTCAGCTTCTGAACTAATACGAATACCTGCCGTTGGCATGAGTTCAGGAATGTTTTCAAATCCAAATAAACGCGCTATCTCTTCAATAAGATCCTCTTCGATTTGAAGATCAAAACGATAACGCGGAGTCTCTACAACAAAAATCTCTTGAGGTGTACCTGGATTCATTCTTGCATAAGAAAAATCTAAGCGATCAAAGTATTCACTAATTTGATTGCCATCAATCGGAATACCTAATACTTTTTCAACTCTTGGAACACGTAAAGTCACTTGATGACTTTTAGGTAACTCTAAAACTTGATCATCTAATGGACCAATTTGACCACCACAAATCTCTTGCACAAGTTGCGTTACGTAATCTAAATATTTAACCGTACGATCAGGATCTACACCACGCTCAAATCGATAAGCTGCATCTGTTGAAAACTTAAGATGTCTTGCTCTTCCTTGAATCGCAGCAGGCCACCAAAATGCAGACTCAATATAAATGTTTTGCGTATCAAGAGTAACCGCTGAATGATCACCCCCCATAATGCCTGCAATACTTTCAATACCACGATCATCTGCAATCACACCAATTGGTAAAGGTGTATTGTCAAAACTGATCTCTTGACCATTTAATAAAAGGACTTTTTCAGAAGGCTTGGCAAAACGAACCTGTAAATGACCTTGAATCTTATCTAAATCAAATATGTGAGTTGGTTGCCCCATCTCAAGCATTACGTAATTGGAAATATCTACCAGCGCAGAAATACTTCTTTGACCACTACTTGCTAAACGTCTTACCATCCAAGCAGGAGTGGTTGCTTTAGCATTCACCCCCTTAACAACGCGTCCAGCAAAACGACCACAAAGCTGATGGTCTTGTACATTTACTTTTAATGTGTCCTTAATGGACTCTTTCAACTTAAAGTTGGGACGCTCAATGAGTGGTGATCCAGTAAGTGCACTCACCTCTCTCGCAATACCAAAAACAGATAAACAATCTGCCTTATTAGGTGTTAGTTTGATCGTAAAAATAGTGTCGTCTAAGCCAAGATATTCTCTTATATTCTGACCATTTGGTGCATCTAATGGAAGCTCATAAATACCAGAGTGATCTTCACCAAGGCCTAATTCGCGTCCTGAACACAGCATTCCAAAACTCTCAACACCTCTTAATTTACCAATCTTGATTTTGAATGGTTTTCCATCTTCTCCAGGAGGAAGCTCTGCACCAACCATGGCACAAGGAATCTTAATACCTACTCTTGCATTTGGCGCACCACACACAATTTGCAAAGGTTCAGGTGATAAAGACCCAACAGAAACTTTACATACTCGTAAACGATCAGCATCAGGATGTTGAACCGCCTCTAAAATCTCAGCAACCACAATAGAATGAAACGGCGGCGCAACAGCTCTACTCTCTTCAACTTCAAGACCAGACATGGTCATTAAATGCTCTAACTCTTGAGTCGTTAATGAAGGATTAACAAATTGTCTTAGCCATGATTCGGAAAATTGCATAAAAAGTCTCTAAAGAATATGTACTAAGCAGGAAATTGATTTAAAAATCTTAAGTCGTTCTCAAAGAACAACCTTAAATCATCTACGCCATATCGAAGCATGGTCAAGCGCTCTAAACCAGAACCAAAAGCAAAACCAATGTAATGCTCTGGGTCTAATCCCATATTACGAATAACCGTAGGATGAACCTGACCTGAACCTGAAATTTCTAACCAACGACCCGCTAGCTTTCCAGATGGAAACGCAATATCAATTTCAGCGGATGGTTCTGTGAACGGAAAGTAAGAAGGTCTAAAGCGCAGATTTAAAGACTCATCTTCAAAAAATGCTTTCAGAAACTGGGTATAAATACCTTTTAAAGCTGCAAAGGTAACATCTTTCCCAATCCATAAACCTTCTACTTGGTGAAACATGGGAGAGTGCGTTGCATCACTATCCACACGATACGTTCTACCCGGCGCAATCACACGAATGTCCGGCATATCATCTAAATTACCAAATTTTTTCAAGTGATTTTTAACCGTTTCACTTGCATAACGGATTTGCATAGGACTTGTATGCGTTCTTAATAATAAGGGCTTACCGCTTGTATCAAGATCTTCAACATAAAAAGTATCTTGCATCGAACGCGCAGGATGATTTTCTGGACTATTTAAGGCCGTAAAGTTAAACCAATCATTTTCGATTTCCGGACCCTGAGCAACATCAAATCCAATAGAGTGGAATATGTTCTCAACACGCTCCCAAGTTCTCATCACAGGGTGAAGGCTACCAACTTTCCTCCCACGTCCCGGCAAAGAAACATCAATCGCTTCTTGCGAAAGTCTTGCTTGTAAAAGCTCATCAGCTAATTGCGCTCTGCGCGATTGCAGAGCTCCCTCAATGGCTGCTTTAGCCAAATTGATACGAGCACCTTCCGTTTTTCTAATCTCAGGATCAAGCTTACCCAATCCTTTGAGCAATTCAGTCAAAAGACCAGATTTACCAAGATATTTAGCTTTGACCTCCTCCAAAGCGACAGCATCGCTTGTGGAGGAGAAACTTTCAGTAGCTTCTTTAATTAGTTGATCTAAATCAACCATAAACTACTTACTTAGGCTGCAGTTGCTTGAACAGATTTGATCTTTTCGACCAAAGCGGCAAAGGCAGGCTTGTCATGAATCGCCATGTCTGATAAGACTTTGCGATCGAGATCAATTTCAGCCTTCTTTAAACCATTGATGAATACGCTATAAGTTAAGTCATGTTCACGAACAGCCGCATTGATACGCGCAATCCATAAAGCACGGAATGTACGCTTCTTATTACGACGGTCACGATAGGCATATTGCCCAGCGCGCATAACTGCTTCTTTAGCAATTCTGAATACATTACTACGACGACCACGATACCCTTTGGCAGCGTCGGTTACTTTTTTATGACGGGCACGTGCTGTGACACCGCGTTTTACTCTAGGCATGAGATTCTCCTTTTAACTATTAAGCGTACGGCAACATTGCACGAACAGATTTAACATTGGTTTCATGAACCTCTGCTGAACCACGTAGGTGACGTTTGTTTTTCGTCGTCTTTTTGGTTAGGATATGGCGCTTGAACGCCTGTCCACGCTTAATAGATCCGCTTCCGCGAACTTTAAAGCGCTTGGCTGCACCGCTTTTGCTCTTCATTTTGGGCATGATTGCTCCCTTTTCACTAATTTGTATCACTCAGGTGGCTATTTTCTTCAATAACACTTTTAAAACCCAGTCATACTTCTATGAGCTTGCGCTCTCACTACTATAAAAGCTTGCGCTTTTAAAACTACTTCTTCTTAACAGGTGATAAAACCATTACCATCTGTCTGCCTTCCATCTTGGGGAATTGTTCAACAACTCCATAAGGCTCTAAATCTATCTTCAAACGGTCTAGCATTCTCATCCCAATCTCTTGGTGGGCCATTTCACGACCTCTAAACCGTAATGTAATCTTTGTCTTATCGCCTTCTTCTAAGAATCTAATAAGACTTCTTAATTTCACACCATAATCGCCATCATCCGTACCAGGTCTAAACTTCACTTCCTTCACCTGAATTACTTTTTGCTTTAATTTCGCCTCATGTGCTTTTTTGGCCTCTTGGTATTTGAACTTTCCATAGTCCATCAACTTACATACCGGAGGAACAGCCGTCGGAGCAATCTCCACTAAATCTGTTTCTTCCTCTTCAGCCATTCTGAGAGCCTCAATTACCTTGAAAACTCCTAAAGCCTGACCTTGAGAACCAATCAATCGCACTTCTGGAACATTTATTTCCCGATTGATACGATGCAATTTTTCTGTAGCGATATTCTTACCTCTTCTTTGAATTAATCAATAACTATTCATGCCTTAACGGCTCTTTTCAGACATCTTTTTGAGAAATATCTTTCTGGAGTCTTGCGATGAAGTCTTCGATAGGCATTACCCCCAAATCGACTCCACCTCGAGCACGAACAGCAACCAAGTTACCATCACGCTCTTTATCACCCACAACAATTAAGTAAGGATGTTTTTGTAAAGCATGGTCTCGTATTTTATACGTTATTTTCTCATTACGCAAATCTGCAAATGATCTAAATCCTTGTTTTTTCAGTATTTGGGATACTTGTTGCGCATATGCCGCAGAATTATCGGAAATATTAAGGACCACAGCTTGGGTCGGAGATAACCATGTCGGCATGGCTCCAGCATGATTTTCGATCAAAATTCCAATAAATCGCTCTAAAGATCCAACAATTGCTCTATGGAGCATAACTGGCACTTTTCGGCTGTTGTCATCAGCAACATATTCAGCACCAAGACGTCCTGGCATAGAAAAATCAACCTGTACCGTTCCGCATTGCCATGAACGACCAATCGAATCCTTCAAGTGGTACTCCAGTTTAGGACCATAAAAGGCCCCCTCTCCTGGTAATTCTTCCCATTCTTGTCCAGATGCACGAATCGCTTCACGTAGAGCATCTTCAGCTTTATCCCAAATCGCATCTTCGCCAACACGCTTTTCTGGACGAAGGGCCAATTTAACTGCAACTTCCTGGAATCCAAAGTCTTTATAAACGCTTCGGACCAATTTATCAAAATTAGCCACTTCACTTTGTATTTGATCTTCGGTACAAAAAATATGACCGTCATCTTGAGTAAATCCTCTTACACGCATTAATCCGTGTAAGGCACCTGATGGTTCATTTCTGACGCATTGACCAAATTCACCAAAACGCAGTGGCAGATCTCTATAACTATGTAAGCCTGAATTAAAAATTAAAACATGACCTGGGCAGTTCATTGGTTTCAATGCATATGTTCTACTCTCAGACTCCGTCGTGAACATATTGTCTTTGTAGTTATCCCAGTGTCCAGACTTTTCCCACAACACTCTATCTAGAATCTGTGGAGCTTTGACTTCTTGATAGCCATGATCCTGATAAATCTTTCTCATGTACTGTTCAACTTGTTGCCAAATTGACCATCCTTTAGGATGCCAAAAAATAAGCCCAGGAGCCTCCTCTTGGAAATGGAATAAATCTAACTGTTTGCCAAGCTTGCGATGATCACGTTTTTCAGCTTCTTCCAACATGTGAAGATAAGCTTCTAGATCCTCTTTTTTAGTCCAAGCTGTACCGTAAATACGCTGTAGCATTTCATTCTTCGAATCACCACGCCAGTATGCTCCTGCTACTTTCATGAGCTTGAATACTTTTAGCTTGCCTGTGCTTGGAACGTGAGGACCACGACAAAGGTCAGTAAATTTACCTTCAGCATATAAAGAGACATCTTCATTCTGAGGAATGCTACTAATGATTTCCGCTTTGTAGTGCTCTCCAATACCCTTGAAATAAGCAACAGCTTCATCGCGAGGTAAAACTATTCTAGTTACTTGCTCATCTTTTTTGGCTAATTCAGCCATACGCTTTTCAATAGCCAGAAGATCTTCTGGAGTAAATGGTCTAGAGTAAGAGAAGTCGTAATAAAACCCGTTATCAATGACAGGTCCAATCGTGACTTGAGCCTCAGGAAAAAGTTCCTTAACAGCATAAGCTAGTAAATGTGCTGTGGAATGTCGAATCACTTCTAATCCCTCAGGATCTTTTTCAGTGATGATAGAAAGCCCAACATCGCTATCAATTAGATAACTCAGATCTTTGAGCTCATCGTTTACTTTTCCAGCAAGAGCCGCCTTGGCTAATCCAGCACCAATACTTTGAGCAACTTGAGCAATAGTCAAAGGTGCATCATATTGACGTTGTGATCCATCTGGTAAGGTAACTACTGGCATATTTTCCTCAATTTAACAGCACAAACTTCACTAAAAAATTGATTATAAACTATTGATTCGACAATCTTATTCACAAAACTAAAGTCATTCTTATTAAGTTGTGACTTAAGGTATTTGGCTGATATTTGAGAGTAATGCTGATTTTTTGTTTGGTTTGAGATAAATATCTTTATCATATAAACAAATATCAAAAAACAATCGGAGACATCACATGAATAGCAATATCGCTTTAAAACGTATTGGATCTTTAATACCTTCTTCAAACACCGTTCAAGAACGTGAATACTGTGCAGCACTTCCTAAAGAAATTTCATTACATATTTCCAGATTAAAACTTACCCACGTAGAAGCAGAGTCCACGATTAAAGTGGTAGAAAAGCTCGAAGAAGGCGCTCTTACCTTAGCAGATGCTGATGTTGATGTTCTTTTACTAGGTCTGACCGCCCCCTCCTCACGCAAAGGCATGGGCTACGATAAAGTTCTCAAAAAAATGATGGAAGACGCATCAGGCAAACCAGCAACTACAGCAGCAACAGCTACTGTCGAAGCACTGAATCTTCTTGGCGTTAAAAAATTAGCCTTTTGTGCACCTTGGACAGACGAGATTAATGGCTTTAGCGTTAATTTTTTACAAGAGAATGGCTTTGAGGTTCCTGCTCACAAAGCACTTGGCATTGCCAAAAATCTAGATATTGGCAGACTTGACTCATCAACAGCATATGACATGGCTCTAGAACTCGATACCGATAAGGTCGATGCAGTGATGCTTGCCTGCGGCAATTGGTTCACGATGGAAGTCGTCGACAAATTAGAACAAAAATTAGGAAAGCCTGTTTTAACAACTAACCAAGTCAGCTTATGGGGTGCGCTTAAAATCCTAGGAAACTTAAAGTCTTTGCCTGGCTACGGAGTTTTATTAGAGAAACACTTAAATTAATTTAATTGTTTTTGTGTAATATTCCGAATGTAATATCAATTCACTTCTACATTTCTATATTTCGAGAGAGAAAAATGATCATATTTAGAAAGACCCTATTATCACTAGCTGCTCTATCTTTATCTGCTAGCGCATTCGCTGCAGGTGGCGGTGCCATTATTGCCGATCCTGGAGCAATGCAAGGTAAGCATTTTGACGCAAAAGGTAAATACCCATCTTCTTATACGATTAAATTACAAGAGATGGCACGTAAATCTTTACCTTTTGAAGATACAACTGATTTTGACGAAGCAAAAAAAGGATTTATTGCCGCTCCTCCATATAAGCAAATTAAAGCTGAAGCAGGTAATGTGGCATGGGATATGGGTAGCTATGAGTTTTTATTACAAGGTAAAACATTCGATAGTATTCACCCTTCTTTACAACGCCAAGCTATATTAAATATGGCTTATGGTTTGTATGAGGTTTTGCCAGGAAAGATCTATCAAGTTAGAGGCTTCGATTTAGCTAATATCAGTTTTGTTAAAACAAATACAGGTTGGATCGTATTTGATCCTTTAACTGCAAAAGAAACAGCTAAGGCTGCCCTCGATTTTATTAATGAAAAACTTGGCAAACGCCCAGTTGTAGCAGTTATTTACTCGCACTCTCACGGTGACCACTTTGGTGGCGTAAGAGGTGTTGCTGATGAAGCCGATGTGAAAGCTGGAAAGATTCAAATTATTGCTCCAGCAGGATTTATGGAAGCTGCAGTTGCTGAAAACGTTTACGCTGGCAATGCCATGACGCGTAGAATGTTTTTCCAATACGGAGTCCTCCTTCCAAGAAGCCCTTTTGGTCACGTCGATCAATCTATCGGAAAAAATACGGCTGCTGGTAATTTAGGCTTGATTGAACCCACTAAATACATTTCTAAGCCCTTCGAAGAGATGGTGATTGATGGTGTAAAAATGGAGTTCCAAAATACACCAGGAACTGAAGCTCCTGCAGAAATGAATACCTACTTCCCAGAAATGAAAGCATTTTGGGCGGCAGAAAACGTTACAGGCACGATTCATAATATTTATACATTACGTGGTGCTTTAGTACGTGACGCATTAGCATGGTCCAAAAATATTAATAATGCTTTGTATCGCTATGGCTCAGATGTTGAAGTGATGTTTGCTTCTCACTCATGGCCTCGTTTTGGTAATGCAAGAATCCAGGATGTATTAAGAACACAACGTGATACTTATGCCTACCTGAATAATGAAGTTCTGCATTTGGCAAACCAAGGTGTAACCATTAATGAAGTACAAAATGTTTACAAATTGCCAGAAAGTTTAAAAAATAAATGGGCAGCACATAGTTATCATGGCTCTGAAGAGCATAATAGCCGTGCAGTTATCAACCGCTATATTGGTTATTGGGATGGTAACCCTGCAACATTGACTCCTCTATCACCAAAAGATTCTGCTCCGCTTTATGTAGAAATGATGGGCGGTAGTGGAAAAATTATCGCTAAAGGAAAACAACTTTATAACCAAGGCAAATACCGTGAAGGTGTTGAAATTGTTAATAAATTAGTTTATGCAGAACCTAACAACACTGCTGCAAAAGACCTTTTAGCAGATCTTTTCGAACAAATTGGTTACCAAAAAGAAAGTCCAAGTGTACGTAATAGCTTTTTAGGTGCAGCATACGAGTTGCGTCATGGTATGCCAGCAGGCACACCACCTAAATCCAGTGGCCCTGACATGATTCGTGGCATGCCTACTGAGTTGTGGTTGAACTCTTTAGCAATAGCCCTAGATAGCAAGAAAGTTGCTGGCAAAAAATCTGTTATCAATCTCGTAACACCAGATAATAATGAGAAGTTTGTTGTGGAATTAAGCAACTCAGCATTAACGAATATTAAAAACCAACAAGCTAAAAACCCTGATTTGACAATTACTTTAAATCGATCAGATTTGAACTCAGTGATGGGTGGTAGCAAAACCTTTGATCAGTTGATCAGTGAAGGTAAGGCTAAATTCGAAGGTAATCGCCAAGTATTTGATGATTTGAGAAGCTCATTAACAAGCTTTACACCAGACTTTGAGTTAATGCCTGGTACTAAGCCAAAAACTGCTCCTGCACCACATCAGTCACTTGACCCACTCGTAGTTAGAGAAGCTGATGAAATTGGTGGCTAATTAATCTAATTTTTATCTAGAGTTGATAAAGGCTTACTCAAAAAGAGTAAGCCTTTTTTATATTGGTTGGCATGAAATGCGTAAGCTTGCAACAGAATAATTCGTTGGAACATCCAAGGGTTAAAACTAAGATTGCTCCAATGCTGCACGATAAGCTACCTCAACAGAGTGCAGAATAGTTGCATGTAATGTTCCGATTTTTGGCGTGTTGCCATGCAGATTTCTGGTAGGAACTTTAAAGTATCGATCAGTCCATGGTAAATCCACAATCGCTCTGAAATCAAATTTCGTATCACATGCTAAACCTGCAAGTGCATAGGCCGCAGGATTTTTTAACTTTGTGATTGCTACCTCACCACTTCTCATCCGTGAGAGATTTTTTGATGTTCCATAAGCTACGCTTACAACATCTCCATCCTCTCTACGGTCAACTCTTAGTACTAGAGCAGGACGTGGTTTTGGTCCTGGTTCAAGTTCAGGAATTTCAGGGAACAAGCACCAAACTATGTCTCCAGGCGATGGAAGTTTCCATTTCATTTAAACAAAGTTTCACGAGATAATAATTTCCCCTTTGGCAAGCGTTTAGCTGCATCTTTACGCAGGGCTTTGACTTGACTGGCTGTAAGTGGTCCATCGTCCGGAGCATATGCAGGTAAAACATCTATTGCAAATTTGGATAAGGCCATATGAATCACTTGAGTTTCATTCATATCCAACTCTTTGGCGATTTCTTTTACGGTTGCCCTAGTCACGCCATATGATGTGTCTTTGGACCTAAATTTAACAAGAAGGTTATCGCTTGCAGAAGTCATTTTTAAAACCTCACAGTATATATTTTATATATACATTTTAGACTATTTTAACCACTACTGCAACTCAGATATTAACTTTAACCAAATGATCCTCAAGCAAAGAATTTGTAAGTATTTTTCTTTTCGCTTTAAGTTATTCTTTCATGAAATATACGGCTTGATTGACTTTAGAAAGAATAGGCTTAAGCACCTAAATCCTTTAACGTACGCGCTTCAAAATCATTAAAAGTGGATCTTGATAAGCCGAGAGCAAAGGTTCACTTGGCAACTTTGCGTCAATTTCAGGTAAGTTCATAGTTATATTTTATTTCAAAAATCAATTACTTAAGCTCAAATAATGCCCATAAAATTATTATGTTATTGACTCCAGAAAGTATTAATTAGAAATTACACAAAAACCACATACTTTATGGAGTAAACGATGTCTCAGTTATATTTTTACGTGTCAGATGAAATAGAGAAAAAAATTCGCGCAAAAGCAAAACAAGCGAACTTACCACTGTCCAAATATTTAGCAGAATTAGTTAAGCGAGAAACGAGCTCTCAAAATAAATGGCCTGAAGGTTATTTTGATCACTTTGATGATTGGGAAGGTGAGTTCTTATCAAAGCCAGATGAATTACCCCTTGAAAAAAGGCTAAGTATTAAATGATCTTCTTACAAGAGAAGAAAGCTTCCATCCAATTGATGTATCGAAAAGCTTACACTTACTAAAAAATATTTCAAAGTCTATTTTTCAAACCCTATCAGGCAAAGTACTTTTAACTATTTTGCCATCGTTTAATTCCATGCAGGTCTAGGTGAATGCATTTCAGAAGCCCACGAGTAAATATTTTTCCATATGGCTTTAGGTTGTACTTGATTTAATTTTGAAGCCTCCTCAACTGCAGAAACTATCAGCTCTAGAGGCGCTTCATCTAAAAAAGATGCGATATATGGATAAAGTTTTTCTGGTAAATCACCAAATGCTAGCGAGTGCGACAAATCGGTACTTTTTAAATTCGACTTATAACTTACACTCGCAGTTTGACTAGCCATCTCAAGAGCATGATGCCTATTTTTATGCTCTTGCGTTGTCATACTCAACCCTAGTAAAGATAGTAGCGAAAATAGTTTGGTAGCACCTAAATCATTTAATGTACCTGCCTCAAGGTGATGAATAGTCGATCTTGATAAGCCACAAAGCTTTGCCAACCTATCCTGAGATAAGCCTAAAGCAATTCTGCGCTGGGCAACTTTGAGTCCAATTTCACGTAAATTCATGAAGTCATTATATCAAAAATGTGTAATATATTACACATTTTTTACTTAGCTTTTTACAAACCTTTTGTGAAAGAACTTTACATCCACCAAATCCCAATAAAAAATGCGAAGACTCATAGAATCTTCGCATCATGTGTTTTGGTAGGCTCGACTGAATTCGAATCAGCGACCCCTACCATGTCAAGGTAGTGCTCTAACCAACTGAGCTACGAGCCTAAAGAACAGTATTATATCATCTCCGAGCGACCTCTGTCACCCCTTTAACTTCTGATATGGCTGTTAAAGCAGATTGGATATCTGCCGCTTGATGAACCTCTACAGAAAAACTCATTGTCGCCATCCCTTTTTTTGAAAGGGTCTTAACAGCAATAACATTAATTTTTAATTTAGAAAAGACCTCAGATATGTCGCGCAACAACCCCTGGCGGTCGACCGATAAAACATAAATTTCGACAGAAAACAAAGCTTTTTCTGAAAGAGAATTAGTACTCCATGCAGTTTTAATGATGCGTTCTGGAGATTTTTGTATTAATTGAATTAATGTTGGACACTGTTGACGATGGATGGATACACCCCGCCCTTTTGTCACAAATCCACTAATTGGATCAGGTGGAACTGGACGACAGCATTTTGAAAGTTGTGTCATCAATGAATCTACCCCAACAACTAATACTTCACCATGATCCGCTTTACGCTTTGACGGACGTAGCAAAATCTCAGGACTAGAAGTCTCTTCGGTGGGCTTTGGTTCTTTTTCTTTAGGATCTTTTTGCTCATCTGTTGACTCTAATGCATGAAACCAAGCACGTACTTTGGATTTGGCACGATGCGAAGCTAAGTAAGCTTTATCCGCTAATAACCAATCTCTCGAAGGACCACCTTGTTTAACCGTTAAGATTTCTACCGTTTGACCATTTTTAACAATCGTATCTAAAGGAACCATGATGCCATCAATTTTGGCTCCCCTGCAACGATGACCAATATTGGTATGCACAGAATATGCAAAATCAAGTGGTGTTGAATTAGGATCAAGAGCAATAACCCTTCCAAGTGGAGTCAGCGCATAAATGTGGTCATCAATAGTTTGACCTTTCATTTGCTCCCAAGCTTCTTCTTTCCAAGAAATCAACTGTCTAGCCCAAGCAATTTTTTGCTCATATAAGGCAGCTTCACTGATGGTGCCTGTTTTTACACCTTCCTTGTATCTCCAGTGTGCCGCCACTCCGTATTCAGCTTGATGGTGCATTTCTTGGGTACGAATCTGAATCTCAAAAACAATATCATTCTGATCTGCTACCACCGTGTGCAGTGATTGATAGCCATTAGGTTTTGGGTTAGAAATATAATCGTCAAACTCTTGTAAAACTGGCTTGTAAACATCGTGGGCTATCCCAAGAACTGCATAGCACTGCGGTACAGTTTCTACTAATATGCGAATCGCACTGATGTCATAAAGATTAGAAAAATCAAGAGATTTACCCTGCATTTTTTTCCATATGCTGTAGATATGTTTGGGACGACCTTGAACTTGTCCGGGAATTTTATGTTCTTGAAGTAAGGTCTCAAAATTGTGCATAATCCCCGTAATGAAACTTTGACGTTCATTACGCTTACCATCTAGTTGCTTTGCTATTTGATAATAAGCTTTAGAGTTCAAACATCTAAATGCTAGATCTTCCATCTCCCATTTAATTTGCCACATCCCAAGTCGATTAGCTAAGGCGGCATCAATCTCTAATAACTCAGATGACCAGTCACTAGGAACTTCTAATTTTTGTTGAGATACCCATCTCAATGTTTGCAAGCGAGATGCTAAATACATCACAACCACCCGAATGTCTTGCGAAAAAGCCAAAAGCATTTTACGTAAGGTTTCTACTTGCCCAGCCGCTGCTTTACTTCTAGTTAGCTCTAAAGCCTGAAAACTTTTAATTAAACTCGCAGTCTCTTCACCGAGTTCTGCTTGAAGTTTTGGAGTACTTTGTTTACTATCTAAATGTGCAATGGCCTTTAATGTTGCCTCATCAAGATATAAGGTTTTACCTATATCGAGCATCCCGTGAAGATGATCAGACAGCGGTTCGCCAAACCAGGTTTGTTGGCTTGGGAGTTCTTGAGAGGGTGTCGTTTGAATACTTTGCATACCTTACAATGTATACGAAATATTCTAATGACTACAAATTAGGCAAAAAATTCCCGAGCAATTTGTATGTGATTAGGCAAGATGAATGCCGGAGCATGGCCAGCTTCAGGAATCTCAACACTTCTTGCATGAGGGTTTCTAAAACACATCTCTTGAACCGTAGCCGTTGAAAGTAAATCAGATTCAGCACCACGAACAATGAGTGTTGGAATTTTAATAGCATCAAAACTTTTCCATAAAGCCTTCTCACCTGCTAATGCGGTAACTGGATTAGTAGCCATGATTGGAACATTAATATTAGGATCGTAATGCAGCTGCCACTGACCATTCTTTAATACGAGCTGTGGCAAATTGAGTTCACGAAGTTGCTCAGGTGAGTGATGTCCAAAAGTTGTTGTTAATAAATTAACGTATTCCAAACCTTCCGCTTGGGAATTAAAAACCACTGGCTTACTGAGATACTTCATCAAACGAATGAAAAATGCTGGATCAATCCTTGAGCCAACATCATTTAATAATAGTCGTTGAATAGGCTGGTTTTCTAAGCCCGCAAGAACCATACCTATCAAACCACCCATGGATGTTCCAAACCAATCTAGAGTTGTGGGTCTAAGATGCGCAATGAGTGTCACCATATCACTAACATATTGCGGAACACCATATAGCATGGGGTTTGCAAGGTAATCAGAATCTCCTCTACCCACCACGTCAGGACATACAACATAGTATTGATCCGACATGGCTCTAGCTAATTCAGCAAAATCACTTCCGCGTCGAGTGAGTCCATGAACACACAATAAAACACGTGGGTTAGATGGATCACCCCACGCTAAATATGCCATACGGTGTAAGCCAGAAGTGCTTGCACACTGCACAGATCCCCTTTGACAATCGGATAAGTAATGAGGTACTTGAATATTTTCTAGCTGTGTATCCTGAGCATTTGCGTTGGATTGCTCTGCTTGATGATTCGAGTTAGAAATTTTCGTAACAGATTCTGGAGCGTTCTTACCAGTAAATAATTTCTTTAAACGTGTGAGGAAATTCTGATTTTGCATCTTTAATCAGCAATTTCAGGTTGGAGTGTTACATGGTCAATCCCATGCTGAGAAAGCAACATGGCTCGAATCAAATCCATTGTCTGTGGCCAGTCTGTTAAATTGCTCACTTCAATATGACCGATCAATGCCGGAAAACCTGGAGTCATTTCCCAAACGTGTAAGTCATGAACAGCAACTACACCTGGAATATTTTTTAAATCATCACCAACCTTAATATAGTCAATATGATGAGGAACGCCCTTCATCAGAAAATGATATGACTCTTTTAAGATGCTAATCGTTGACTTAATCAATAATAAACATACAACCATCGATAATATGGGGTCAATCTGCATCCAACCTGTATATTGAATAACAATACCAGCCACTAATGCCGCTACTGAACCCAGCAAATCTCCCATCACGTGAACTAAAGCCGCTCTGGTGTTCATGCTTTTATTGTTTCTAGAAAGCATCCAAGCTACTAAAATATTGATGAGTAATCCGAGAGCCGCAACCAAGGTAACTGTTTGACCACCAACTAAATGAGGATTGTTAAAACGATCAATTGCCTCAACTGTAATCCAAACGATTAAAACAATCATTGCTAAAGAATTAACAAAAGCAGCTAAAGCCTCAGCACGTCCAAGACCAAAAGAATATTTTGCTGAGGGTGGTCTTTTAGATACAAGTTGCGCTATGACAGCAAGCAATAGTCCTGCTGCATCTGTAACCATGTGACCTGCATCCGATATTAAAGCGAGTGAGTTTGCATAAATACCTGCCAAGACTTCAACTACTGCAAAACCAATCGTAATAAATAATGCAATGGTTAAAACTTTTTGACTAGTAACTTCTTTAGCGTGTGAGTGATGCGCATCACCTGCTTTATGCGCATGTAACTCATGAGAATGAACACTCTCATTTACATGTGTGTGAGAGTGTCCACGCATTACTTAAACCGCTATCTCTAATTTAGCAGGCGTCTTAGCTACCACTTCTTCAACAGTAACTCCAGGCGCTAATTCAACTAATTTCAAACCATTCGGCGTAACATCGATGACGCATAAATCGGTAATGATCTGACTTACAACTTCAACGCCAGTTAAGGGCAAAGTGCACTCAGGAAGGATCTTAAAGTCTTCTGTACCATCTTTTTTGCGTGCCACATGTTCCATCACGATCATGACGTGATCAACACCTGCCACTAAATCCATCGCACCACCCATGCCTTTAATCATTTTGCCTGGGATCATCCAATTGGCTAAGTCACCTTTTGAGCTAACTTGCATTGCACCCAAAATAGCAATATTGATTTTGCCAGCACGAATCATGCCAAAAGAATCAGCTGATGAAAAAATAGAAGATCCTGGCAATGTTGTAACCGTTTGCTTACCCGCATTAATCAGATCTGCATCTACTTCTGCTTCTGTTGGATATGGGCCAATACCCATCAAACCATTTTCAGACTGAAGCCAAACTTCCATTCCTGCAGGAATGTGATTTGCCACAAGAGTTGGCAAACCAATACCTAAGTTGACGTAAAAACCATCTTTTAATTCTTGAGCAGCTCTTGCTGCCATTTCATCTTTTGTCCATGCCATGTTGATTTTCCTCAATGATCTTTTTTAAATTATGCTGAACGAACTGTTTTTTGTTCAATACGCTTTTCAGGATTTGGGTTATGCACAATGCGATGTACATAAATACCTGGCGTATGTATTTGATCAGGATCTAATTCGCCATTTTCAACAATTTCTTCAACTTCAGCTATCGTGATCTTGCCAGCCATCGCTGCAAGCGGGTTAAAGTTACGAGCAGTTAATCGATAAACTAAATTACCAGCCTTATCAGCTTTCCAAGCTTTTACTAGACCCACGTCTGGAGTTAAGGTTCTCTCCATGAGATAGGTTTTACCATCAAAAACGCGAGTCTCTTTACCTTCGGCAACCAATGTTCCAACACCCGTTTTTGTAAAGAATGCAGGGATTCCACAACCACCTGAACGTAACTTCTCTGCAAGCGTTCCTTGTGGTGTTAATTCAACCTCAACTTCTTTTGCAAGAAACTGTCTTTCAAATTCAGCATTACCACCAATGAATGAACAAATCATTTTTTTGATTTGGCGATTTTCTAGCAATATTCCAAGACCGTATCCATCAATACCGCAATTGTTAGAAATAACAGTCAGGTTTTTAGCGCCCTTTTCTTTTACTGCAGCAATCAAAGCCTCAGGTATTCCACAAATACCAAAGCCACCAACCGCCATCATGATGCCATCTTCAACAACACCATTCATAGCCTCTTTTGCTGAGGCAAACACTTTATTCATTATTTCTCCCTAATTCAAATTTTCTAATTATTAACATGATACCTTTTTCTAGTTGCATTTTATTGAACCAATAAACCATCATCTGCCGATATAACAGCACCATTAATGAACCTAGATTGATCACTTGCTAGTAGTAGGAGGAGGCCTTCAAGATCCTTAGCGTCCCCAACCCGTTTACGTGGCAATTTTTCTATCAATTTTTGTCCACCAGGTGTTTCCCAATAACTGGCATTAATCTCTGTTTCTATATATCCTGGACATATCGCATTGGTGTTAATGCCATACCGCCCCCATTCTAAAGCCATTGCCTGAGTCATCCGAATCACAGCAGCTTTACTCATGGAATAAGTCCCAATTTGCGATAAAGCCTTAACTCCAGCAATAGATGCAATATTAATGATTTTTTGCGAAGGCTGCTCTTGTCCTAAATCTGAAGCATTTTTGGCACGTTGGATCATTGCTTTGGCAACGGTTTGTGCCACAAAAAATGCCCCTTTTGTATTGGTATCAAACACATATTGATAGTCTTGCTCAGTCACATCAAGCAAGCGACCCGTAGTCGATACCCCAGAATTATTCACCAATATATCAATTTGTCCAAGTAAATCAATTCCTTGCGCAACGGCTTGCTGAATTGACTCTAGGGAGAGAACATCCATGGATAAGCAATGCACTTGAGCACCCTGCGCTTGAAGTTCCTTCGCAAGTTCTTCAAGGCGATCCATTCTTCTAGCAGCGATCAAGACTCTAGCCCCAGCTTTGGCTAAAGAACGGGCAAACTGAGCACCTAAACCACTAGACGCCCCAGTCACTAATGCACTTTTACCATTTAAATCAATGTTGTATGACACGATTTGTCCTTTTATTCTTTTTTTAGATATTGAATGCGGCGTTTATGAAATCATATTTATTGTTGATGATGTCATAATTAATACTTTAAAACTGAGCACTTTATGTCTATGAACTCCCCTATAACTTCTGCTGCGATTTTAGAACAATTTGGCCCAAGAGAATCAATGGAATACGATGTTGTCATCGTCGGTGGTGGCCCCGCTGGTTTGTCTTGTGCGATTCACCTAAAACAAATCGCTGCAGCCAAAGAGCAAGAGATTTCTGTCGTGGTTTTGGAAAAAGGCTCTGAAATAGGCGCTCATATCGTTTCAGGTGCTGTAATGGACCCCATCGCACTGAATGAACTCTTTCCGAACTGGAAGGAACTTGGTGCCCCTCTGAACACCCCTGTCAAAGAGGATCGTTTCCTCTTTCTGACACAATCTAAGAGTATTAAAACGCCTGATTGGTTATTGCCTGACTCTTTCAAAAACCATGGCAATTACATTGTTAGCTTATCGGACTTTACCAAATGGCTTGGCGCACAAGCGGAAGAACTCGGTGTTGAAATTTTCCCCGGCTTTGCAGCAGCAGAAGTTCTGTTTGATGAAAATAATGCCGTCAAGGGTGTTGCAACCGGAAATCTAGGAATCGATAAGGATGGTCAAATAACCGATCAATTTCAATTAGGTATGGAATTACATGCTAAATATACGATCTTCGCTGAAGGTGCTCGCGGACATTTAGGTAAGCAACTGATCGAGCGCTTTCAACTAGATAAAGATTCTGCTCCACAAAGCTACGGTATTGGTATCAAAGAATTATGGGAAATCGATCCAGCAGTTCATGAGGAAGGTCTTGTGATTCACACTGCAGGTTGGCCACTATCGAATGATACTTATGGTGGTTCCTTCCTTTACCATATGGGCAATAATCAAGTCTCCGTAGGCTTCGTCTTGGGTCTTGGCTACAAAAACCCTTACCTCTCCCCTTTCGAGGAATTCCAACGCTATAAGACTCACCCAAGTATTCGTAAGTTTTTTGAAAATGGTAAACGCATCAGTTATGGTGCACGTGCCATCGCTGCAGGCGGCCTGAATAGTATTCCTAAAACTATATTCCCAGGCGGAGCTTTAATTGGTTGTGATGCCGGTTACCTGAATGCTTCCCGCATCAAAGGCTCTCACGCAGCAATTAAATCTGGGATGTTGGTAGCAAAAGATATCATTGAATCATTAGCTCAAAATCGTGCTCAAGATGAATTAACCAACTATCCAAAATACTTTAAAGCTAGCTGGTTGTTTGATGAGCTTTACAAAGCCAGAAACTTTAAGATTGCCATGACCAAAGGTTTATACACCGGAAGTCTGATGGTGGGTATTGAGCAAAAAATATTCAAGGGTAGTGCTCCTTGGAATCTGAGCCCTTCAAAACCAGATCATTTGTATTTAGAGAGTGCTTCTTTGCACAAACCCATCGAGTATCCAAAACCAGATGGCAAAATTACGTTCGATCGTCTCTCTTCAGTTTTTATCTCCAATACAAACCATGCAGAAAACCAACCTGCACATTTGACACTGAAAAATCCAGATGTTCCTATCAACACCAATTTAGCAAAGTTTGCTGGTCCTGAGTCACGCTACTGCCCTGCCGGTGTGTATGAATTTATTAATCATGAGGGCATTGAGAAGCTTCAGATTAATGCACAAAATTGTGTTCACTGCAAAACCTGTGATATCAAAGACCCTACCCAAAACATCGTCTGGGTGACCCCAGAAGGTGGAGGTGGTCCTAATTACTCAGGTATGTAATGCAATGGGATTGTGGGTTTTTTTAGCAGATTGGACAATACAATAGTATCCAATCACGCAAGAGATGGCAGCTAATAAAAAGGTATGGTTAGGGCCCAATCCTTCCCATACCCATCCAGATACAATCCCTCCAATAGTGCCACCTAAGCCATAGGAAACCGTGGTGTATAGGGCTTGTCCCCTTGACTGCGTCTGGCCATGAAACCATTGCTGCATGACACGAATCGATGCGCTGTGATGCGCTGCAAATGTTCCTGCATGAAACAATTGAACAATGAGCAGTGGCCAAAAATCTGGAATATACGCAATGACTAAAAAGCGTATTACTCCCAAAACAAAAGTAAATCCGATGATTTTGTTTGGACTCAATACTTGATAGACCTGTTTCTGAAAATAAAAATAAATGACTTCAGCAGCAACCCCTACCATCCAAAACAGTCCAATGACTTGTTTGCCATAACCTAGTTTTTGTAAATATAAAGAGTAAAAAACATAGAGACTGGAATGGGCAAATATCATCCAAAAGGTGGAGCTAAAAAACCAGATCACTTCCGGCTTTTTTAAGATCAATCGTAATTGGCCTTTTTCTAGTTTTTTCTTTTCCATGGGGGGTTCCCATAGCTTCCAGGTAGTGAAAGTGACAAAGGATAAAACTCCAAATCCAATCGCTGGCAAGGTCTTAATACCAAAACTTTCAAACCAAAATCCACCAATAAAAACCGCAACCATAAAACCAATAGAACCCCACAGTCTTAATTTTCCGTAACGACTCTCAAAGGTATTGGTCTTCTGTAAAGCATGGACTGTTGCTGCCTCACCCAGTGGTGTAAGGCTACTACTGATCAGGTTCAAAACAAACATCCACATCATTAGTGCTGTAAATGATTGAAAGAAAAAAATCCCTGTAAATATGAATAAGCTGGCAACAGCTGTTTTGCGCATAATGCCAATACGATCTTGGCGATGGTCAGATAACCATCCCCAAAACATGGGACCAAGAATACGGGTTATTTGAAGCATGGACATCAGAAGCGATATCTGAATGGCAGTAAATCCTAAATGATCAAAGTACAGACTCAAAAAAGGACTGACGATGCCTAAATAACCGTAGTAAAAAAAGAAAAAAATAGCGAACGAAATCTGACTATTTTTCAGAAACTGCATAGAGTTTAGGGACGTTGCGCTGGAATAATCGGCGTTACAGATCTGACGTCAGCACATTGGGCACGATGCTGCAAAACATGGTCCATGACAACTAAAGCTAACATGGCTTCAGCAATGGGAGTCGCACGAATACCAACACAAGGATCATGACGTCCTTTGGTTTGAACCATGATGGACTCGCCTTGAAGATTGATAGACTCTTTAGGAGTAAGAATACTTGAAGTAGGTTTAATAGCAATCGAGACTTCTAAGTCTTGACCAGTACTGAGTCCCCCAAGAACACCACCGGCATGGTTGGTTTTGAATCCTGTTGGCGTTATCTCATCACCATGAAAACTGCCCTTTTGCGTTACCACATCAAAGCCAGAGCCGATTTCTACACCTTTAACGGCATTAATCCCCATCATTGCATAAGCAATTGCGGCATCTAACTTATCAAAAATAGGATTACCAATGCCAACAGGCATGTTCTTTGCAAGAACCATGATTCTTGCACCACAAGAATCACCACTTTTACGTAGTGCGTCCATATAGGCTTCAAGATCAGCAATTTGGGAAGCATTTGCCGCAAAAAAAGGATTTTGATGGATGTGCTCTTCACCCTCAAACTGAATCGGAATCTCACCTAATTGAGTCATATACCCCTGAAACTCAACGCCGTAGTTTTGACGTAACCATTTTTTAGCAATGCCAGCTGCAGCAACGACCGGCGCTGTTAATCTTGCAGATGATCTACCGCCACCCCTTGGGTCACGGATTCCGTATTTTTGTTGATATGTGTAGTCTGCATGGCCAGGACGGAAAGTTTGCAAAATATCGCCATAGTCCTGACTGCGTTGATCTGTGTTCTTAATAAGCAGTGCAATTGGGGTGCCCGTCGTTTTACCCTCAAAAATGCCGGAGAGGATCTCAACCTGATCAGCCTCTTGTCTCTGAGTAACGTGTCTAGAAGTTCCTGGTTTGCGACGGTCTAAGTCGTGCTGAATATCGCTAACGCTTAACTCTAAACCAGGTGGGCAACCATCAACCACTGCTCCGATTGCGGGTCCATGCGACTCACCAAAAGTAGTCGTACAAAATAAAGTTCCAAATGTGCTTCCTGCCATAGCCTATATTATGGCACTTTTTGAAATCATCTTTGATGAAATCGCTTTGATAAAAATTACTTATCCGTAATTTCTGGCCAATCTCTGATATAGGCTTTGAGCATTGTGTTTTCAAAACCTTGTGAATCCACCACAGCTTTCGCTACGTCATAGAAAGAAATAACACCCATCAGTATTTTATTTTCCATGACAGGTAAATATCTTGCATGACGATTGAGCATCATTCTTCTTACTTCGTCAAGGTCAGTTTCAGGAGTACAAATTAAAGGATGCTCGTCCATGACTTTGCCAACCTTAACTTCCTCTAAAGAACCATGGTTATGGGCTAAAACCCCAATAACTTCTCTAAAAGTCAACATACCAACAACGTCAGCATATTCGATCACAACTAATGATCCAATGTCATGCTCCGCCATCACTCGAACAGCTTTGTTAACAGTTGTTTCAGGACTTACTGTGTATAAAGTATTTCCTTTTAATCTTAAAATATCACTGACTTTCATATCGCCCCCAACGTATAGTTATAGAAGAAGTCTAGCCTCAAATTACGCTTCTGTAAACCAGTTATTGTTCCTAATATGCGGAAGACTAGCTGTTAGAACAGCACCAGCCATCGTTACCCACCAAGTGAGATAAATCCAAACTAAAAAAAGTGGACCAATAGCAAATGCACCATATAAAGTTTTATAAATCTGCGCCTTGGACACAAACAAAGTAAATCCATATTTTGCAGACTCAAATACCACCGCAGCTAGAATCCCCCCAATCAATGCATCGCGCCATTGAACAATCGCATTAGGGCCAAACTTGTACAGCACTACAAATGGAAACATCGTTAGAACAAAGGGAACGAGTACATCAATAATTTTCGTGTGGTAGTTAAAACCAACATTTAAATCATGCGAAAAAGTAATGACATATGAGGTTAAATAAATACTCAGACCTAATAAAACCGGGCCTAATGCTGTGACCAAAATATACATGAGCATGCGTATTAAAAATGGTCGCTGTTGTTTGACCTGCCAAACTTGGTTAAATGCTCTTTCAATGGTCATCAAAGTCAGAATGGCACTTAATAACAAACCACCAATACCAAACAAGGTCAAACCCTTGGAGTGACTGGAAAAACTGGTTAAATATCGACTGATCGTGTCACTCAGTCCACCCGGAATCAATGTAGAAGTGATCCACGCCTGTATCGCTTCACGAAGATTAATAAATCTGGATAATTTACTAATGAAAATCGTCAATATGGATAACATTGGCACAATTGCAAGAATCGTCGTATAGGCCAAAGAGGCTGATACTTGATTAAGTTGCGCTTGCGCAAATCGCTGATGCCAAAAGCGATATAACTCTTTTCCGGTACGAAATTGTTGTGTGCGTGTACGAACCATATTTATTGTTTTAATGACATGATTTCTAAAATAGCACTATCATAAACCTTATGCTTGATACCAATATACTTGTTTTATATTACTCTCGTCATGGAGCAACTCGCCGCTTAGCAGAACTGATCGCTGAGGGTGTGGAATCAATACCTCATTGCAATGCTATTTTACGAACAGTCCCAGCAATATCTACAGTTTGTGAAGCAACACAGCCGAGTATCCCAGAAGATGGTTCACCCTATGTAGAGTACGCAGATCTTGAGAACTGTGATGGCTTAGCTCTAGGATCCCCAACTCGTTTCGGTAATATGGCCAGTGCCATGAAATACTTTTGGGATGGTAGCACTGCTCAATGGCTCTCAGGAGCCCTGTCCGGAAAACCAGCTTGCGTCTTTACGAGTTCTGGCAGCTTACACGGCGGTCAAGAAACTACTTTGATTTCGATGATGCTGCCTCTTATGCATCATGGGATGTTGCTATTAGGATTACCCTATACCAACCCAGAACTGAGTTCAACAACGACCGGCGGAACACCATACGGTGTTTCTCATTTCGCGGGCGGTTCTGGACAACACCCCATCTCGAAGGATGAGCATCAACTCGCCCTTGAGCAAGGAAAACGCCTAGCAAGCATTGCTAAACAATTAAAAAAGTAATCCATGCGACTCTTTAAGTACCCTCTCAATTCTTATCAAAAACTGGCTTTGATCAGCGCCATACTACTTTGCTTGCTTTGTATATTTTGGGAATTATTTTTATCACCACTTCGCCCAAATGGCTCTTTGATGGCTCTAAAATTTGTGCCACTCGGACTGATGCTACCAGGCTTGTATAGAGGTGCTAACTATCAAACCCAAGCAACTTCAATGATTATTCTGCTGTATTTTTTTGAAGGTGTATCAAGAGTATTTGAGTCAGGATTAAATCCAATACTGGCTATCTTAGAAATAGCCCTCTCAATCTTAGTTTTTTATGGTGTTTTGAAACATCTTGGACCGATCAAAAAAGCTGCTCGGTCCCAAGAGTCCAATAAAAAGTAAAAGCTCAATTACGCTATTAAGCTAATTGTGGTTCTTTACGCAAGTTTTTCTCAACAGCAGTCGCTAAAAGATTAGCAACACTGGAGAAGTAATTAATCGCAATATTGGTTGGTTTGATAATCTTTTTTCTACCATCAATGTCGGTATGAAAATCAACATAACCCTTTTTACGCAAATTTTTAATTCTTGCATGCAAAGTTGCACGAGATCCAATCTCGTTTAATGAAATCGCTTCATTCACGAGCAAAGGCTTGCCATGCTTCCAAGTAATAGCAATTTCATTGAGAAGCTCAAGCTCCATACTATCCAATGCTTGGAACTGATTTGAATGCTTTAAAGTGGAAAGGCTCTCAATGTATTGAAAATAAATCTCAGATAGATTTGTGTTTTCTGACATAGTTTCGGTAACACCCCTATATAGTTTAACTCCCAAAAAGCAAGCTAAAAAAGCCTTGCTACATAGCTATATTTTTACGGAAAATAGTCCTATTAAATGATGTATAAAGACCATAATTTGTCTTTTATTCATGCCTTTAATAGAGTTTAGTAACAATTTTTGTCAGGAATTTTCTATAAAAGGGTTCTTTAGACCGCGTACAGCTTCAAAATGTCCAATTCTACGAATTCAAGTGCCTTGATATGGGTACTTTCGAGCTTGATTTTAGGAGCACAACCAGCATAAAAGGCCTCTTTCCAGCGATTCATGCATAAGCACCACTGATCGCCCTCAACCAGACCCGGAAATCTCCATTGCGGGATGGGGGTCGATAAGTCATTACCCACCATTTTGGAAAACTTTAAAAAATCGTCCGTCATGATGGCACAAACCAAATGACTACCCGTATCCTCTGGACCGGTTTTACAACAACCATCCCGATAAAAACCAGTTAAAGGGTCAAAGGAGCAGGCAACAAGTGGCTCTCCTAAAACGTTACGGGCGATTTCATTAGTATTAGTCATTTCTTTCAATCTATTCTGCTTGGACTTTGGCGTTCGTGACTAAAAGTTCCCACTTTTTCTTTTCTGCCTGAACGAAAGCCTTTGTATTGGCTGGAGTATCTGCCGGAGAATATCCACCCAGTTCAGCCATCCTTGCCTTAATTTCAGGAGTATTTACTACCTTTTTAATCGCAGCATATAACTTATTAATCACTTCTGGAGGAGTTTTGGCTGGAGCAAAAACACCAAACCACGCTGTTACTTCAAAATCTTTAAAGCCAGACTCGATCATCGTTGGCACTTCTGGTAATTCTGGGCTACGAGTACGACCAGTAACAGCCAAAGCTTTTAACTTTCCGGATTTAATATAAGGCATTGAACTTGGGAGATTATCGATCATCATGGTCACTTGTCCACCCATTAAGTCAACCAAGGCTGGTCCTGCTCCTTTATAAGGCACATGGGTAATATCAATTCCTGCTTGATATTTAAACATTTCACCTGACATGTGAATAGACTGGCCTCTACCTGATGATGCAAAAGAATACTTACCTGGATTAGCCTTAGCTAAAGCCACCAACTCGGAGACATTTTTGGCTGGAATATTAGGATTGATAACTAATACATTGGGTGTTGCTAGAACCATTGTTACTGGCTCAAGATCTTCCATCTTATAAGGAAGATTTTTATACAAACTATAGTTAATGGCATTAGGACCAATATTACCCATAATGATGGTGTAACCATCCGCTGGACTTGATACAAGCGCTTGTGTTCCGATAATCGCCGCTGCTCCAGCTTTAATATCCACAATGACACTTTGGCCAAGCTCTTTGGCAAGTGGATCAGCAATAGTTCTGGCTGCAATATCCGTCGTTCCACCTGCTGCCGCAGGAACAATCAAACGAATGGGTTTACTAGGATAGGTATCAGCATGAACTGTTTGCTGAAAAAATATACACATCAAACTGATGATTGATAGTTTTAAATAAGACATCTTTCTAGCCTCAAAATGATTTAATTAGTAGCAAGAATATCATCAAGAAAAGATTTGCTCAAATAATCATGCTGGATTGAAAAAGAAAAAGGCCATTACAAAAAAGTAATGGCCTTATAAAACTTTGAAACGCTTAATCTAAACGATGCAATAAATAAAACTTAATGTTTTCTAGAATTGCTTCATTACGTGCATTAAAGAAATTATTTGCAACTAAACAAACCAAAGCAAGTGAAATTCCTAAAGCTGTTGAGTACAAAGCCGTTCCAATACCCTCACTGACTTTAGAAGGATCGGACATACCTGAGCTCGATAAAGCTAAAAATGTATCCACAATACCGAAGATGGTACCGAGAAGACCTAACAAAGGAGCAGCTGTCACAATCGTATCCACCATCCATAATTTCTTAACAAGCTCATTACGGGTGTCAATAAAATATGCATCAGATCTACTCAATATCCCCTCAGCGGAGATATTTTTTTGCTCAAGGCCTTCAACATTTTTAACAAATGATGAAATCAAGTCATTTTGATAAAAACTATCTAATTGACTCAATTGATGGTCTTTGGATAATTTCACCAATTGTCTTGAACGGTTTAAATTTTTAGCAATAAAAATAAACCGTTCAATGACAACAATTGATGCAATCAAAGCACAAAGCAACATCAATCCATACGTTAGCTCATGTAATATCTGCATTAGAACTCAGTAGAGAAGGATAAGCTAAAGAAGCGTGGAGCTGCATTGTAGTAATACAAAGTACTTGTGTAGCCGTTGTAGTTAGCATAAGGGCTATTTGCACCTGTTGCTAAAGCGATACTTGATCCACTACCAATATTCGCAACTTGATAAGAAGCATTTAGGATGTTTGTAGCATTGAATCTAAATGTAGGATTCTTAAAGAAGCTTGTATTAGAGAGCTTATATGCAGTTACAAAGTCTACTGTGAAATATGGGTCTAATGATTCATCATTCATGAGAGTTGTATATCTCATACCAGTGTACTTACCAGACACCTGAGCCATGAAAGGTCCTTTTGAGTACTGAGCAGCAGCACCGAACATGACGTTTGGTGTATCAGGAACGTTGTTTCCTGAAGTTGGCGCTGTAATTTGCTGACCAGCAGTATTACAACCCACAGCAGCATTAACAGATGCACAAGAAGTATTAAAGTTATCAGACATTGTGCTTCTCATGAGAGTAGCAGAACCGTAATAACTGAAACCGTTCACTGGCTTAGTACCAACTTGAGCTTCTAAACCGTAAGACTGTGAACCACCTAAGTTATAGTCAGTATATGTTTGTGTATCTGGGTTATAACCATTGGCTAAACGATTCTGGAACTGCGTCATGAATAAAGTTGCAGATGTATAGAATGATTCGCCATTGAAACGATGACCGAATTCTAAAGTAGTACTTGTCTCAGCTTGAACGTTGTTTGGTCCTGTACCGATGTCAGCCTGTGAATAATAGCTAGGAGCTCTCATACCCATTGTGACGTTTGCAAACAACTTGTTTTGACCATCCAATTTATACGTTGCGCCAACGCTTGGGAGAACCTTACCCCATGTCATGCTATTGCCAAAACTGCCATTTAAAGGGCTTGAACCAGAGTTAGCAAAGTTTTGGAAATCTCTTGTGATAGATGTGTATTTGATACCACCAAAGAGATTCAAGCGATCAGATGCAAAATATGTATCTTGCAAGAAATAGCTTGAAGCAATATTGTGGGTAACTTGGTTACGACCTTCATAAGGTGTTCCGTTTGTATAGAAAACACCTGGAACAGTACCATAAATATCAGAAATGTTACCTGCTGAGTCTACAGTCTCACCAGGTTTAGTTTGACGGTGATTTGCACTTTCATACCAGACACCACCAAGAACGTTATGCTGTTCTGAAACCCAGTTCGCCTTCAAATAAACACCTGGACGTTGTGTCTTCGTTACAGAAGGAGTGTAAGCAAGGAACTTGCTGCTTGAACCATCATACGGGTTCACAATCGTTCCATTACCACCGTTGGAAGCTGATGCTGTAGTTGGGTTTAATACTGTTGTACCACCACCGTTACCATATCCCCACCAGTAGTATGGCTCAAGGCTTAATGTTAAGTTTTCGTCAACACGGTTTGCAAGCTTAGCACTATAAATAACGTTTCTGAATGGGTTGATTGAAAATCCATAATAACTGTTTGAACTTGCATTAGCACCATTAACCTGAGCAGCTGATGGAGGTGTTGCACTGTAATCTTGGTTAGGATCAGCAGCAAACTGAGTCTTAGACAAAGTGTTGTAGAAACTATTCAACATTTGGTTGTAAATAAATGTCTGAGAGAAAGTTGTGCTTGAAGTCAACTTCATATCACTACCAAACTCAAGGTGGTCTCTTACACCATTACCTGGTCCTTTGAACTTGTCAGCTTGACCATGTGAGAAAGAAATAAAGAACTTACCTGGATTCTCTTCACCAAGCTTACCACTGTCAAAACGTGCGAATGTTCTGATGAAATTATTGGATCCAAATGTTTGAACAAATTTACCACCCATTACATCTTTAGCAGGACAAGTTGTTAAACCAATGTTACCGCCTGATGCACCAACGTGAGGAGCATCAATATCAGCAGATCCCTGAGTAATAAAAATTTCGCAGAGGTTTTCTGTATCAGCAAACTCTTGTGGGTAAACAGCAAAGTTACCTGAGTCATTAACTGGAGCGCCGTTAACAGTAAAGCCCATTTGGTCACTGTTAAAACCACGCACTCTTAAACCACCACCCCACATACCTGTTGGGTCAATAGCGTATGCATTCACGCCAGGCAAAATATTAACTTGCTGAAAAACGTTAGCACCAGGAACGTTGTTTTCAATAGCTCTAGGATTAACGGAAATTCTTCCTTTAACACCATCATCAACATCCATCAAACCAGTACCAATATCATTTTGATTAATAATGTTGATCTTACCAACATCACTCGTCGTCTGAGCGCTAACGTTACTGACTAGCACCAGTGCTGCAAGAGAAATTGCCGAAAGCTTAAAAGATTTCATATATATACCCTTAAAGAAAATTAAAAATTAATCTGTTGTTACCAATTCTTGTGAAGCTAATGAATACGACATCGCTACTGTGAATCTATGCATTGATTCATCGATAAAAGCATTTGCAGGAAACGGAGGAAACTCAGTGCCACGCACTGTTCTTAAAGCTTCAATATCTAAAATGTTGGATCCAGATGACTTAATCACTGCTGCGCTGAGAACATTCCCTGCTCTGTTGAGTTCAACCGCTAATCTAACGACTCCCTCAGGATGAGATATTTTTGCTTCCCTAGAGTTAGGGTAATGTTTATTTTTTTCCACAAGCGATTTAAAAATTCCTTCATATCTCGTATTTGCACTTACATCAACAGATTTTGTTGGGGCATTATTGCTTGCTGCAGGAGTAGACGGTGCATTATTGGAAGCATGTGAAGAACTTTGACTCTCAGAATGAGACTGATTGGCAGTCGTTTGTTTTGTAGTTGACTCTTCAACAGCATTCTTTGTTATTTTTTCTTCCTTAGGCGTGCTCTTTACTTCTTTAGGAAGTGTTTTTGGAGTCGGTTCTTTTTTAGGCTCTGCACGATTTGGCGGAGTAATGGGTTTCTCAACTTCCGGCATGTACTCTATTTGAGCCATGATTTCGGTCGTTGCATTATCTTTTAAAATTTTTGAGATGTTATATTGCAATAAAAAAACAATTGCTATAAATCCAATGACTGTAGCGATAAAAGAGAAAGTCTCTCTTCTTTTATATATAAGCGTATCAAGATTTGAAGCTGGATTTAAAGCGATACTCATCTTTAAAACCTTTTCTTCGCAGCAATGGTCATGGCTGAAATATTATTTTTTTTCAGAACATCCATTACATCTATTAAATTTTGCAAAGATGCAGATTCATCACCATTGATCAATACACTGAAGTTCTCACCAAACTCAGATTTCTTTTTTTCTAATAGTGAGCTCAAGTTACTAACCTGAACCTTAATATCATCAAACATCATTTCGCCGTTCTTCAGCAATGTGATAACGACTTTATTTTTAGGATTTGCTTGTTCTGTAACACCAGCTGTGGGAAGCTTTGTCTTCACACCTGTCATCGGAATGACATTCAGGCTGATCAATACAAAGAAGACAAGTAAGAACATCATCACATCGATCATGGGAATGATTTCAATGCGTGATGGTTTCTTTTCGTAGGACGGAAATCTGTGCATGAAATTGATACTAAAAATAATACATTACACAGTGGTTAAAAATTTCTTACGAAATTGTTAAGGAAATACTAAGGATTTATGACTGCTTAAAAAGGTAGCAATTTCTTTTTAGTTAAGTTGTAATGCACAAATGAAAAAACTATGTAAGCATTTATTACTGTTAATTTGTTTGTTTGCTCTATGCTCAGCAAAACTTTCGCAATCACAAATTAACAAAACTGGTGTAGGGTCAAGTTTGCATTTGGCCATTATGGAAACAACAGATCTGCATGGTCATATCAGATCTTACGACTATCTTAAAGACCAATTAGATCCTAATTTCGGTCTTGAAAAAACCAGCACACTCATTCATCAAGTCAGAAAATCAAATCCTAATAATCTATTGATTGATAACGGTGATACGTTTGAAGGAACAGCGATGACTGACTATCAAATATTTACAAAACCACTTCAATGTAAAGATACTTTATCCACCTATAAAGTCATGAATTATTTAAATTACGATGCAGGCATCATCGGTAATCATGAATTTAATTATGGACTTGAAACACTCTCTAGAGTGACATCTGGACAACTTCATTCATCTTTTGTGAATAAAAATTCTCACAAGAATTGTGACGGTCCGAAGTTTCCACTCATTACAGGAAACATTTTTGACATAAATACAAACAAAACAATTTTCAAGCCTTACATCATTGTTGAAAAATCTTTTACAGTAAAAACAACTAACAACACTGAGCAAAAAGTGAAATTCAAAGTAGGTGTTTTAGGATTTACGCCACCCAAAATATTAACGTGGGATAAAAAACACCTCGATAGAAAAGTTTATTCTTCCGATAGTGTGGTTTTAGCACGTCAATATATCTCTGAAATGAAAAAACAAGGTGTTGATCTGATCATTATGGCTAGCCATTCTGGATTGGATCGTTCCAATTACACTCCAGAAATTGAAAATAATGGCTGGTACTTATCCTTAATCGAAGATGTCGATGCATTACTTCTCGGACATTCTCATCAATTATTCCCTGGTGCAGAACATCCAGCAAATCAGTTCAAACACGAGGAAGTAAACGCTAACAATGGCACCGTGAATGGTGTCCCTACCCTAATGCCTAACTTTTGGGGAAGTCATCTCGGTGTAATTGAAATGGATTTAAGTTTTGATGGCAATAAATGGGTCATCGATAAGAACAAGTCAATTGTTAAAAATTTACCTGTAAAACTTGCTGAAAATACTTATGTATCTAGTGATCCAAATATCGTCAAGATGACGAAAAAGGAGCACGATGAAGTTGTTGGCTATTTAAATCAAGCAATCACCAGTACTCAGTTTCCTATTACGAGTTACTTTACTGATGTAGGTGAGAGCTCCACTCCCGGAGTGATCAATGCCGCTCAAACAGAATACGTGCAAAAAGTGATTCAGAGTAAATACCCAAACCTTGCGAATGTTCCTGTTACATCCATGGCCTCTTCATTTAGAAATGGCTTTGCTGGACTCAAAGACTTTACAGAAATACCCGTTGGAAGAATCAATCGACGCAGTGCCATGGATCTGTATGTATATCCCAATACCATCGCTGCTGTTCTTGTGAATGGCGATGAACTTAAAAATTGGTTAGAAAAGTCCGCACAGCGATTTAAGCAAATAGACCCAAGTCTGACAAGCGAGCAATATTTAATTAGTAATTTCCCGGGCTATAACTTTGACATGCTCACTGACCCCAATTTTGAATACGAGATTGATGTTACTCAAGTGACTAATCAAAGAATTAAAAACTTAAAGTACAAAAATAAAATCATTACTAAAGATGATCAATTTATTATTGCTACTAATAACTATAGAGCTTCTGGTGGTGGAGATATTTTTCCGAGCAATAATAAAAATACAGTCTTTATCGATACCATGAGCAATAAAGATGTCGTCTTAAATTATTTGATGAGCCAAAAGGAATTAGTGAATCCTCCGCACCGTTCTTGGAAATTAACACCTTTCAAGCCGAACGGAAAAATACTCTTCGATTCTAAACATGAGACTTTTGAGAGTGGCCCTTATTTAAAAGGCATGAATATCGAGCTCACTCCAGTGAAAAACGCAAAAACAATTTACGAAGTTAATTTTGTTAATTAACTTCGTAGTATTGATTAGCGAGATACACCTTTTTTCTTGAGCCAGTCTTCAATGAGTTCAGCAATTTGAAGATTGTTTTTGTCCATCATCATCATGTGAGAATTACCTTTAATGCCGATCTCAGGTAAATTGATCACATCAACACTTGCTCCAGCATTGATATATTTTTGATTAAGATCCATCTGTGTTTTGCGGATGGATGGCCATCTAGAATCACGGTCAATGTAATCGCCGTAAATCGTTAATATGGGAATGTTCTTCATTGCCTCTGCTTTATTAGGATCACCAAAGCCAGCAGGTTCAACTAATACCAAAGCCTTCACTAAGTCTGGTCTTGCTTGGGCAACTTTTTGACCAAATTGGCCACCTTGGCTATGCACTAAAACGATACAGGGACATACCTTCTCAACGAGTTTTGTATAAGCAGCAATTGTTGCTGCATCGGTAGTCGTCCAGCGCGGTACAACCTGACGCATAAAGTTGGGATATCCTTCCGCCGGAAATTGACTGCCAGCATATTGTTGCCTTTTGCTAGGATCTTCACTCCATAATCCTGCACCCATCCTAAAGCGATTCCAAGGATTATCAATCGGCAAGAACTGTGGTTCAGAAGGCCAAATATCTGGGGAAGCCCATCCTGATCTGCCCCGCTCTAACGCATCAGAAACATAAGTCTTCCATCCTTTACTAATAAAGTATTGCATCCAACCATCACGACCATCTGGAGTTGTTTCATAAGTGACGCCCGTTAAGCCACCACCATGCCACAATAAAATCGGTAAGCGATGTTGAACATCTTTGGGAATAAAGTACTGAACATACATTTGCTCAACTAAGTAGTTACCATTGGGATCAATTTTTGCTGGCGCACTTCCAGGACTAAAGACAACCTCTTTGATGGGCTTTCCGGAAATTTCGACATATCTACCACCAATGTGAAATGATCCAATCTCAGAAACATTTAATGGCAGTCTTTGTGCTTGGGCAAAGTTGTTTATTAGTAATGCGGCAGACAGTGCTGCTAATTGGAAAAGTCTCTTTTTCATATAAGTCCCCTTGATTGTGTTTCTCATTTTTTTGATATTTTGATTATCTTATCCTGAATGAAGGATAAGCTTCATTTTTTCAATCTTAGCATTATTCAAATTGGGATTTACTGGGCTTAAAAAGCTGTATCATGATTTGAAATAATGAATATTAGGAACATCATGGAAATACAAAAACCCTATAAAGACGAAGTGATCATTTCTTGGACAGAGTTACAAAGGGATGCAAAGTTCCTAGCCCAATCACTATTAAGTAGAGGTCCTTGGAAAGGCATGATTGCCATCACAAAAGGTGGACTAATACCTGCCGCTATGATTGCAAGGGAACTTGACATTAAATTAATAGAAACGGTTTGCGTTTCTAGTTACGAAGGAAATACGGACGGGATTGGACAAGTTCAAAAAGAATTACGAGTGATCAAAATGCTGGAAGGCGATGGCGATGGTTTTTTATTAATTGATGATTTAGTGGATACAGGCAACACCGCAAGATTTATTCGTGAGAAATTACCAAAAGCATTTTTTTGTACGCTTTATGCAAAACCTGAAGGTAAACCTTTAGTTGACCTTTACGTTAAAGAATTTGAACAACAGCAATGGATCTTCTTCCCATGGGATATTGAATATAAGTTTTCAGTACCGATTCATCATGGGTCTTAAGTTATAAGCATTGCAGGATCCACATTATGAATATGCCCATACTCGAAACCGAATCTACCCTGAGTGACAGTTATCAAACAACAATTCCTGAATCTGTTCGTAAAGCTTTAAAACTTGGGAAACAGGACAAAATTCATTACTCCATTTATAACGATGAATATGTACTACTAAGTAAAGGACAGGAATCGAATACTGAGGATCCCGTACTGAGTAACTTCTTGAACTTTTTATCTCAGGATATGTTGGATCATCCTGATCGTATACAAGTCTTAGATATAGCTTTGGTTAATCACTTACATTCCTTAGTGGGTAATGTTCCCCTAGAATTAAATGCACCACTTCAAGATGATGAGACTTAGTTATTATCTCGAGTTCAATAAAATCTTAGGAAATTTGTAAGTTGTCAAATTAAGATGGTGATGTTGTCATTGCGATTAGATCAGAAACATTCATCATTTTTGGAAAACTTAATAAGTTTTTAAGGAGTTCGTCTGCATTGCAATGAGGCGCTCCAAACTCAACGAGTTCACGAAATTTTTTCTCTAAGGCCTGTGAGCTCATCAATTCTTGAGACCCACTGCTTTTTCGAATAATCTCTTCCCCATTCTTTAACTGAATAAGGACCCGAGCCTCATCAGTGCTTAGACTCTCATCTGAGATGACTTTAATTTTTTCTCGGCAGGTGCGAACTGTAAGATCTTTTGTAGCTTCATCTGTAAAGTTACGCACTCCAGCCTCCCCCCTTAGCAAGGCTATAGAAACTGCATGCTGAAGGCTAAGTTTGGATTCGAGTCCGTCAACCGGATGAATCCTGTCAGCACGTGTTTTAGATAAAGGATGAACCGTCAAGGTAACTTGTTCGATGTCATGTACATCAAAGGTCTTTACATCCGCTGACTTTAGACATACATCAAGTGTTGGATGTAATAAAAAGCCACATGGGTAAGGCTTGTAAGTATTGTCTGATGCGATCCAAGTGTTTCCTAGATCTTTGCACAGAATTTCATCTAAGGGTCTTGAACCCATAAGCTCATTAAATCCAAATCGCGCTTCCAGAATTCGGTCATTGGCAGTGATGTTATTTTTTGCTAGTTGAGCAGCTATTAATCCATTACGTGCAGCATAGGCAATATTTAAACTCTTAGCCATGGTGCCAAGACTTGCCACCAAGCCACTGGATTGTGTCGCAGCATGACCTAATGCCCAGGCCATTTGTTGAGGAGTGAGTTTCATGAGACGACCTACTGCTACGGCAGCACCAAAGACGCCACAAGTAGCTGTAATGTGCCAACCACGCTCATAATGACCTGGTGAAATGGCAAGGCCAATGCGGCACTCTACTTCCATACCTAATAAAAAAGCGTGCAAGAAATCTTCACCACTTACAACTGTCTGACTTGCCCACGCTACCAAGGCTGATGCAACTGTTCCAGAAGGGTGAATACCTGTAGACCACTGTGTATCATCGTAGTCGAGGATGTTGGAAGTAAATGCATGAATCAATGCAGCATTTGCAGGATCAAACTTTTCTGAACGTCCAATTAGTTGTGCGTCGCCCTTCCCAAAAGGTGCAAGTGTCTGAATTAATCGGTTTGAGTCAGGACTGTTAGCTCCACCGAGTGCACAAGCAAACCAATTGATCCAAGATGATGAAGCTGAATTCTTCGCGGCCTCGTCAATATCTCCCCACTGGGAATCGACCACCCACTGTGCAAGCTGATGCGTTGGAGAAGTAGGATCTAGACCACTCATATTAGAGCTTTAGGCATAAAAGATACTATGTTGATGGCCATCTTTAGTTAGGAACAATCCCAGCTTTTTTTACAACAGGTCCCCAACGGTCAAATTCATGTTTCATATAAGTCGCTGCTTGTTCGGGAGTACCACCTAAAGCTTCTGTTCCTTGTGAAGCAAAACGTTCTTGGATCTCGCTAGATTTGAGCGCAATATTGACTTCGCGATTTAAGCGGGCAATGATTTCTGGTGGTGTTCCAGCTGGGGCCATCAATCCGTACCAAAGTGCAACATTGACAGAAGGATAGCCTAGCTCAGCAAAAGTTGGTGTGTTGGGCAAAAGCGGATTACGACGTGGGCTGGCTGCTGCAAGTGCCCGAATCTTTCCAGTATTAATGTATGGCAGTAGTGATGGTGCTCCATCAAACATCACTTGTACCTGACCACCTACAAGATCAGCAACTGCTGGGCCACTTCCTCGATAAGGTGCGTGAATCATAGAGACTGAAGCTGCTGAGGTAAATAACTCTCCAGCCATATGCGGTGCACCACCATTACCTGAAGAGGCGAAGGCTAACTTATTGGGACTTTGCTTAGCTAGAGCGATAAACTCCTGTAGCGTTTGTGCTTTTATGTCTGCGTTGATCGTCATGATGAGCGGCAAACTCGCCAACATAGTAATTGGAGCAAAGGATGCCATGGGATCATAAGGAAGCTTAGCCATTAAATGTGGGCCGATACCATGAGTCGTAATTGAGCTTTGCAACAAGGTATAACCATCAGGTGCTGACTTTGCTACGAAGTCACTAGCAACCACACCACTAGCGCCAGCCTTATTCTCAACAATAACGGTTTGACCCATTTGAGTAGACAACTTAGATGCTAGAAGCCTAGCGATAAAGTCGGCAGCTCCACCTGGTGGAACCGTAACAATGAGTTTAATGGGGCGGTTAGGGTATGGGCCTGAGTCTTGCGCTTGAGCCAAAGAACCTATAAAAGCACATAATAATATGCAGGCAAATTTAGTAAGTTTTGAAGACATCCACAACCTTTCAGGAGAAGAACTTTTATCAATGCAATAACTGCATATCAACTTAGCTGAGTTGCAAAGTTACTAAATTTAATCTTACAGGATAATTTGCAAGAAGGCAGGAGAGAGATTCTTATAAAACAAAAGCCCCTCAATTGGGGGCTTAAGAATTTAAATATCTTCAGGGATAAATAATTTTGAAATTTGGCGGAGACGAGAAGAGTCTCTTGCCACTGCTAAATAACCGATTTTAACGTTAATAAGTCCCTATTCTAGCAAAATTAGCCACAATTTTGTACGTTTTTGTTTTCTAAGTACATGGATCTTGTACCGATTTATGTACCCAGGAACTGATGGCTCATTTCTTCCAACGGCATGCTTGCCACTAACTCTTCAATGGTCGGGTTGAAGTAAATCATGAGTTCATGAATGTCTTTATGTCCAATAATTTTTGCCAAGTCCAGAACTTTGTAGATTTTCGCTAGTCTGGTTGTACATTCGGTAATGCTCCCATTGATTACTGAACTCAAAAGTAGCAGCGTTTGGAATTTTCCAATTCAAGGGATAAACCAAATTAACACCGTAACTTTTCGTTTCAAAGCATAGAAACCAAATAGCAATTAATCTTTGTGGTTTTCACAAACAAATCGTAAAAATTTTTCAAGCTTTAATGTTTCTTTTTGCAAATACCAAACTGCAACCCAAAAATTAGATTGAAATTTATCTCGGTATTTCATAATGTGGGATGCAAATATGCTAGGCTATTTATAGGAGGATTTTTTATGAACAAGACAAAAGTAAATACTAAAAGCTCTAATAACGATAGCAGAACCCTAGAGGAGATTGCTTCAATGTTTGACATTACTCGAGAACGAGTGCGCCAGATTGAAGCGAAAGCCTTAAGAAGCCTTCGTCAAAAACTAGCAGCAAAAGGAATTGACAAAGACATTCTTGAAAACTCATAACTTAGGAGAACAACTAATGACACTTTTAAACTTCTTTTATCTTTATTGCGTTGTAGGAATTCTAGTAACGCTTGCTTTACTTCAAATGAATAAAAACAAAGAAAAAGATATCAGCGAGATTGTTCAAGACAAAATTAGCGAGATGAGAAATGATGGATCATTTTCATTTCATAGTGCAAATTTCTTAGGACATCTTTTAGGATATATGTTTGGGATGTTCTTATGGCCAGTTCTAATTATTAAAAAATTAGTCGTCAATAAAAAATAATACGAAACAACTCTGCAGATTATCCATTCATAAACATTACTCTTCCTTTTACAAATCCTGATTTTTAATTTCAGAAAATTTCTCAATCATCGTAGGATTATTTTTAGTTAATTTTTTAACTGTTATGTCCTGGGCTTTATCATTGGCAAGACGTAAATTTCTATCAGTTCCAAGCAAAGCATCTTTAGTTTTTTGAAGATGATCAATTGACTTATCAATCTCTTCAATAGCTGTTTGAAATCTTTTTGAAGCTAAATCAAAGTTTTTTGCAAACCCTGATTTAAATGAATCTAGTTCAGCTTCAAAATTCGTTACATCAATATTTTGCGCTTTGACTAGAGCTAACTCTGCTTTATATTTTAAGGAGTTCATCGCTGCATTTCTCAGCAAAGTGATGATCTGTATAAAAAACTGTGGACGGATGACATACATTTTAGGATAGCGATGAGATACATCAACGATGCCGATATTGTAAAGTTCACTCTCAGGCTCTAGTAAAGAGACTAAAACAGCATATTCACATTGTTTTTCGTTACGGTCCTTATCAAGCTCCTTCAGAAAGTCTTCATTCTTTTTCTTTGTGGCGGTTAAGTCACTTTCATTTTTCATTTCAAACATGATGGAGACAATTTCTGTATCTTCCGCGTCTGAGTCTCTGAATATGTAATCTCCCTTACTACCTGTTCTAGCATCATTATCTTTTTCAAAATATGCTCTTGGAAATGCAGTCGCTCTTATTCGGTTAAATTCAGTCTCACAGTGTTGCTCAAGAGTTTCCCCTATCATTTTGGTAGATAGTCGAGCCTTCATGTCTTTCAGACGTTCGATAGTATCGTCACGGTCTTTGATCTGAATTTCGAATCTTTCCTTAAGTGATTTTTCGGCAAGTTGTTTTTCATATTTTTCACGATCAACCTCATTTTTTAAGGCATCTCGTTCTTTTTCAAGAGCATGAAGTGACTCTGTTAGGGCAAGTTTTTGGCTAACCTCAACCGCACCTAACTTTGACTTTAACTCTTGGATTTCAGCGTCTTTTAGTCCTCGAACTCTTAATAACTCTGTTTCAAGCTTATTTTTAGCTAGTTCAATGGCACTTTGCTTATCTCTATTAGCAAGTTCGAGACGCTCATGCAAATCCTTAGAAAATTCCCCGTCACGTATCTGCTTAACGATTTCTGCATAGCCGGACTGATCAATCTTGAATGCTTTATTACAGTGGGGGCAAATGATGTCTTGCATGTGGAGAATCCTTTAAAAATCTAGTTAAATATTCGATTAATTGAAAAATACATTATTAAGCCTATTTTTCATTATTACTAATAGTAAGATCAATTAATGATCCTGTGACTTAATAAAGTTAATCAATTAACACAATCATTAAAAAGCAGTAATATAAATTTAGATGAAATAGACTATTTATGACTGAATATCATCTTTAGTTTAGAATGATTTATGGAAAAAAAGATAAAATTTATTGACATTTTTAGCGGATGTGGAGGTCTATCTTATGGCCTTGAAATGGTCGGACTAGAATGCCTTGCTGCTGTGGATTTCAATAAAATTGCCATTGAAACTTTTAATTTAAATCACAAACAACAAATTGGTCTAAATCGTGATTTAACTCAGCTTAAGCCCGAAGAGCTCGCTGAAATAATAGGCACAAATGAGATTGATTTAGTTGTTGGTGGCCCCCCATGCCAAGGCTTCTCAACAGCTAGAACGCAAGGTGGCGCAAATTTCGGCAAAGAATTCGTTGATGATCCAAGGCGCGATCTTTATAAGTACTTTCTTATGTTTGTGGATTTTTTTAAACCGAAGATATTTGTAATGGAAAACGTCTTGGGTATTAAGAGCATGGGAAGCGGTATTTATTTCACCAAAATTCAAGAGGCCAGTAGAGCCTTGGGCTACTCAGTGGCTCCAGTTCAAATTAATTGCTGGGAATTCGGTGTCCCCCAAAAACGAGTTCGCCAACTTTTTATTGGCACCCGTGTTGGGCAACCACTTTTTATGCCAAGTAGCTATTTGACAAAAACACATTCGTTAGAAACTAGTGATAGCTTTTTAGAGCCTGTAGTTTCATTGGGTGAAGCTATCTGTGACTTACCCCCATTAAAGGCCAATGATGGTGCAATCGAATCCGAGTATGACTTGGCGATAAGAAAACAGCATTTGAAAGACTATGGTAACAGGTACATCATTGATCTAATGCAGGTTGATCAAGCTCAAAAGTTAACTTGGCATGTCTCTAGGCCGCATTCCGAAAGAGACTTAAGAGATTTCCTGTTGCTACGTGAAGGTGAAAATAGTAAAAGTGCGATAGCTCGAGGTGAAGTTATGGAAACGCCTTATTCAATGGATTCATTCGCTGATAAGTACAAGCGCCAAAGTAGGTATGAGCTATGCTCAACAATAGTTGCTCACCTTAAAAAAGATGGGTTGATGTTTATTCATCCAACACAAAATCGTTCGCTCACACCAAGAGAAGCAGCGAGAGTTCAGTCTTTTCCGGACACCTTTCAATTTTCCGGTCAACGAGGAAATGTATACGAGCAGATTGGTAATGCGGTGCCTCCTTTAGCTGGAAGAGCAATTGGCTTCGCAATAAAGACATATCTAGCGAATTACGCATCTTCAGACGCTAGGCCTAAATTCAAGGAATCCGAGAAAAATAAGGCTATAAAAAAGCTAGAGGAATTAACCAACTCTTTATACCTTGGCATTATAGGAAATATGACTACAAAGGAATTTCTAGGTGTATGGAATATGGTCCACATAGTACATCCGACGCTACACCCAGAAACTGCTCTTGATAAATCAGGCGAGATTCAGATGCCACCTTCGGGAACAAGTGATGTATTAGCTCCATTCTATAAAAGGTCTGGTTGGCCATTAGCGCTCATACCCATCGCCATTGAGGCAAATAATAGATACATTCGCAAGGAGCTAAGCGAGAAAGACTATTACTTTAATAATCTTGCCTCAGCCTAGGTTAACAGAAGCCTGCTAGCTTGTTTTTTCTTCGCCAGCAAGCCTCTTAAATATCCTCAAAAGATACCTCCTTTCGCTTGAAGTGGCTTGTTTATAAAGTTTAGGTAACACGTCTTTTACCGTTCCCGGGCTTAGATTCCAATCAGCATCTAACTTGGACAGAGAGTTGCCAATCAACTTTTCAAAGTGCTTGTCATCAGCCTCATATAGGGAGGCGCCCGATAAAGAAGCTTCCCCTTGGGTTCTGTAGTAATCATTGGCTTTTTTAAGTGTCGGGGCAAGTTTATGTATTGTTTCTTCCCGCATCTCTCTTGGAAAATTAATTTTCATTTTCGAGATATTCACCTTAAATAGGTCATCAAACCCTGGGGGTATTTCTACTAATATTCGGGCAAGCTTCGAGTGTTCATCTGAGGTCCGGAGGCCACACCAACCCCCGCTTTGAAGAAGACGACCTGCTCTATATATATAAAAACCCTGCTGCTTATTCCACTTAGCTGGACCTCCAGCCCGAAGATGAGCAGACGCAGACGAAAATTGACTTTGAACGGGTAGAACAAATGGTCTAAATTTAACTAAACCCTTCTTCCCATCAATTGAAATTGGGATATAGAAAGACTCTAATTCAACTGTATTTATCTCTTTACGGCAAAAAGGATCCCAAGATTCAACTAAGTCACCATTAACAAAGATCATGACTTTCTTGGATCGCTGCTCACCAGTTAAATAACGATGAAACGTAGCTCCAATCGAGACCTTTAGTTCTTGAATTAGCCTCTTAAAATCATTTTCCGCTCTACCACCAGCCGGATCTTGAAAATTTAAAAGACGATTTAATTTTTTCCAGGTTACGGCAGTTCCAGTTGTTGAATATAAATGCTCAACGACAGGGTTAAGTAGTTTGTCGATTTCGATGGGTAAAATTTCCCATTGATCTACTCTATGTATGTGATCCATATCCCATGAATATGAGTGGATTTGAACTTTCTTTTGTGAGCTTCGAGAGGAAACAGTCAATGAATCGCATTGACTTAATGACGATGTCTTTAGGCCGAGGCCGAATTTACCTAAATCATCCTGCTCATAGTCTCTCATTGAGCCAAATCTCATGGCCTCTCTAATTTCGGCAGGGGTCATACCAACCCCATTATCCAAAACAGTAAGATAAGACTCATAACCATCAAATTGAAGGTTTACCTGAATTACGTTTGCACCAGCTTGAATCGAATTATCTACGATTTCTGCAACAGCATCACTAAATTCATAACCCAAATCTCTCATAGAGGAAATAAGTCGTGCGGCACTTGGAATAGAAATTAAAGTCATATATTAATTAGCAGTATTACGTCTTATAAATATTGTGAATAAATAAATTACATCTGAATTGGGATGCGGAATTTAGGAAAACTTTTTAATAATTTTTTCAGCTTCTTCTTTTGTTACCAGCCCGCATTGAACACGGGTTGCAGATCCACCCGCCTTTAAATAGGCATCTCCCTTACCATTAAGCATTTCTGCACCTGAGTCGTCCATGATCACTCTGCTCTCAGTGGAACTTTTTACTCGCAAAGCCAATTGAGCTGGGAGATTTGCACGTAAATTGGTGCTGATAACTTCAGCACTTGGTTTTTGTGTTGCAATAATCACATGTATACCTGCTGCACGTGCTTTTTGGGCAAGCCGCTTCAACTCTCCTTCAATCTCTTTTTTCATAGATGGATCAGATGTTAAGTCAGCATACTCATCTAGAACCACCAGCCACCAAGGAAGGCGGTCAGATTCGCCGACTTTAGAATTGTATTCTGCTATTGACCTAGTACCACTTTCGCGTAATTTTTCATACCTTGATTGCATTTCGAATACTGCCGTCTTGAGGAGCGCAAGCGCATCAGTATCATCCCAGCTAACTACCCCTTCTAAATGGGGTGTATTAGAGAAGCCTAATAATTCGGTGCCCTTTGGATCTACTAGAAGAAGACGTAGTTCATTAGGAGAGTAAAAATTTACCAAGCCATACAGCAAAACATTGAGGGCCTCTGATTTACCGCTCCCAGTAGTACCACCAATAAGTAAGTGTGGGCTCAGTGAATTTGAAAAATCAACATCAACAATATTACCAAACCTATCCTCGCCCAAAGGGGCAGATAAAGAGTTTTTTGGCCTCAACCAATGAGACCACATATTTTGCGCAAGCACGAAATATCTTTGATGCGGCAGTTTTGGTACGTCTATATTTACATAACCCTTATCAATTGAAAACATGATTTCTTGATCTTGTTCTAATTTGAGCTTAAGTTTTAATATTTGGCTTTTATCTTTCAACTTCTTTGGATCAGTGGAGCCGCGTGGTGAGAATTTGAATAATATTGAAGCTGGGCCCTCGATAAATGGAGTTTCTGATACGGGTGCTGGATCAACTTCAACACCCTGCTCTGCAAAACAATCCAATATCATTTGATACATTTCTCGCAATTCAGAGTTATCCAAATTACGCTCCTTTGCGGCGACCATCGGTACCGCTACATTCTCTACAACGTCACTAGGGACTATATCTACCGATACATCTTCACCAGTTACAGATAGGGCATTCCCAGAAGTATTGGATCCCTCTTTTAAATTAGTATTCGCAATTTTAGGTGTATCAATAGATTGAGTGCCATCAATCACAACCGAGGTTTGCATCCCTTTTTGCGTGAGAATCAATGGGATAATATCGGCGCTAGATGACCTAACAACTTCAACACCATGTTGATTTTCAGAAAAAATTGGTTTTACAGCACCCTCAGTAATACATATGGAGTAAAGACCCTTTATTGAATCAACAACGTAATCTCCGTCCCTAAACATCTCTCTAATTTCAAATGGAACAATGCCTGTGAATTCTGGCTGACTAAATCCAGAAATTGAAACGGCTTTGCTATCAGCCGTTTCAATGGCGGAAATAATTTGTTCTCGCCATAATTTTGAATCAACTCTATTGGTGTTCAGAAGAATATCTTCGAAAAATTCACATGTTGATTTTGCCTGGAAAACTCCGTGAGGCTCATATTTTTGGCGTAGTTTACCTTCAATTACCTCAACGCTAACGTGCAATTCATTATTGATGATTGAAAAACATAAATTACAAATATCAGCTCTAACTTCAGAAGAGCCGCCAAACCAATCTTGGTGCTCGTCAAGAGAAATAGATGCATGAATCCATTTTGAATCAACGCTATCAATAGGAGGCTTTAGCTTGGCTAAAGATCTAGCAACCATTAATCCAATAATTTCTTCTGTAACCATCGAAATACCCATTGCCTTCAGGGCTAATCGAGGTGCAAATTTTCGCGTTTGACTATAAATCGTATCCGCTAATTCAATTGCATTGATATTAAATCGGTGAAGAAGCTTAGATTCGGCTAATAACCTCTCCAATTTCCTAGCAATCCTTGAAATAATTAAACTCTTTCCAGAGTTTGCAGAAACAATTAAAGTGAAATTATTGTTACTGCCAACCCCTTCTTCAATGCTAAGGATGTCTGGAGATGTCTCCAATGATTCAATTTGCTGTCTCGAAATATGTCTTTCAAGCGTTATCACCCAATGACAAATTTCGTGAAGTTCAACAAATATTTTTGATGAGGATTCAAAATTAACTCTTAACTCCAAGAAATCTGTATTTTCTGGCTGAGAGGGCATCACTGGGCGAAGTCGATTTGATCTAATAACTTGCGTTGACCATGTTTCTAGAATTTCGTCTGATTGTTCAGGCTTCATCAGAATGGAAATCGCTCCACCTTTAATGCCACCACTTAAATAGGTTGGCCTATCCAATAGCGGATCAAAAGATCCACTAGATAAGTTTGGTGCTTCCGTATTATTTTGAGGGGTAACATCTTCGTTCAATAGGTGTGTAATAACTGCAATATCGAACTTTTGATCTTCCACCATCTCAGAGAGAGAAGTGTTTTCTCTATATTCAATAAAGCATAAGTCACAAAGTGGGAATAACCTATCGTCATTCACCATTCTGTTTTCATCAAGCAATTTATCAAAATATGTAGATATTTCATGCCATTTAGAACGATGCGCAATGACGGTAAGATTTATACATACACCCTTCCAATCACCGCTCTTAATGCTTAGAATCAAATCTGATGGAAATTTATTAGTGTATGGAGCCAATAATAATATTGAAAGGCCGTCACGTTTATAAGGATGAGCTTCTAGATATGAGGTAATTTGCTTCGAAACCTTACGCGTCGACTCAATATCTAATATAGCCCCTGTAATATCTTCAGATCTTGGCAAGAATTCCTCAAACCATGCTTGATCACCGCTAGAGAATAGGACCTCTCCACTAATGGATGAGGCAATTGCAGGGCATTGGCTTGGCGTAAGTGTACGAAGCCACTCAAGGTAGAAAGTTGGATTTATATTTGAAATTTCTGCTTCGCCATTTAAAAAAGATGTCGCTAGCTTTTCGCAGCTCAAAAGGTATTGAGAAATCCAACGCAATCTAATTGGGTGTGATGGAATCATTACTTTCTTAGAGCCCTGTAAGCATAGAAAATCTAGGTCTAAAAGCTGCGAAATAGCCGGAATTCTCGTTCCATCTGGGACAAGACTAGTACGGGTACTAGCAAATAGGGGTTGCCAAGTGTCTAAGTATTCATTGATTGCCTCTTCATCTAAGCCGCTAATACTCAACTTCTCTAAATATTCAGAACGAATATTTAGTAAATCAGCAATTGCTGGATCTGGAGGAAATTGCGAAATTGGCTGTACGTAAGATAGCGGTATGACTCTATTACCAAAATCAGTCAAAATACGCTCAAGTGAAGCATCTAATGGAATATGAATTCCAGAAGTAATGGTCTTAAAAGTACTTTCTTTGGCACACAACAATAGCCAAAAAAATGAAAAATAATGCAAGTCTTCGCTTGCTGGAAACCATTCCTTTTTAGTAATTGAATGCAACACTTTTCCATCGGAATCCAATAAATCAAACGCAATCGGAATAGGACTCCATAGCGGAGTATCTTCTTCACTTTCATCATCAAAAGAATCATCAGAATCAATGATTTCCGCTGGATCAACTGATTGTATTAAAAGAGGCTCAATTTTAAATCTAAGACCAAAAGAATTATCTGAAGACTTATCTGAAACTGATTTCAAACTGTTGCCAAAAAGAAAGGTAAATAAGCGTAATGATTGGTTATTTAAATCTGCATTTTTTCCAAGCTTAAGCAACAGTGAAAAATTATTGTCTAATGTAAAGATATTTTTTAATGAATCTACAGTCTCGACAATTTCAAGCAAAGGGTTGAAAAATTGCTTTGCCTTTGGATTAGCTAGCTGCTCTACCAGTCTTCGCGTGCTAACTTTTAATAAATTCTGAAGCTTTTCATTATCATCCCCTTGATCATGTTCGAGGAATCTTCTAGCATCCTCTTCAATTCGACGATTCAAACCATCTACAACATTAAGATCAATCAAATCCTGTATTCGGTCGCTATCTGCAGCTTGTATGTCAATGAATACACGTTCGCCCAGCTGCAGGCCGCTGACATCAGGAAGAAAAAGTTGCTCAAAAATAAAGAATGGGATATTTTCTCGGGTTTTAGTGGACTGCGCTTTAATAAAATTGATGCAGTAATTCCTGAAATCTTGGTTTAAATTTTTGTCTAATTCAATTTTATCAATATCCTTGAATTGAAATAGAGCGACTTTTTCAATCAATAAATCTGGATCTATATCTGATGATCCGGAGACAAGATCCGAATAATTTCTATTTAACTGAAGTCTACGACGTGATTTTTTTTCATCAAGTCTCCATAATGAGTCTGGAAAGCAGTCTAAATAAATTAAATTTTTTCCAACTAGTTCATTTACCGCCTCATCAGAAAATGCAGTTGTTACTTTTTGGTATTCACTTAATATATTAATAACAAATTTTGCGTAATTACGAAGCGAGACTTTTTCAAAGCTCTCAATAGAATGTAAAACTTCTAAAATCCTCTTCTTAAGTAACTCCGAAAGCCTTGATGAGCCGCCCAAATTTATCCAAGCATTATTAATTATTGCCTCTGATACTACAAACCTGTCTCCCGAATAATCTACATCAAAGCTGCCATCTAAAAAATTACTATCATGTAAGGTATATATATTTTGTAACCCCTGCTCATCGCTCTGAATCTTTGTTTCTATATAGACCAATCCGGTCTTATTATTATTACGGTAATAGGTTATTGATTTTTTTTCGTCAGCAATGAATTCATTTGGTATCAGATTATTAACATTATTTGCAACTACTAGCTTAACTTCACCAAGGCTATTTTTACTTTGCCAATAATTGACAAATTCAATAATTTCTTCTTCAGTAAAATTTTTAATACGAAAAAATCTATGTTCAGCATCTTTTTGTAAATTTATCTGAATGAGCACAATTTCATATGCAGTTGTTGCTAAAGTTTTATTTATCATTTATGTCGCCTACGCATACCATTTTTGTTGCATCTGAATATACCCTTAGCATTCCAACAGCTAAAACTTGGTCAGAGAGCCTTTTCTCGTTTTCTTCAAATATTGTTGCGTCTAATGCCTCAAGAAGCCCAGCTCTTTGAGCTGCAACCCTACCTATTACGAACCTGCACTTATCAAACATCCAAGAATTTAAAAATTGCTCAAAGGGCATTTCATGATTTGATGGAACAGCAGCTAGGGTTAGCGCCTCAATTCCGCTTAAGCCAAATGTAAAATGTCTTCTGCCTTTTAGAGAGTTAATTAACCTCATACTTGCTAATGTAGAAGCAAAAAATCCTTTTATCTTTTGTATACCTGCGCCACTGATTTCCCTACCCCCTATTGCCGACTCAATGCCTAGGCTTATATTTTTTATGAATTCTTTTAGAGAGCGTTGAGAGGCTCTACGCAGCTGCTGGTTCTGGCCACCACAATCAAAAATAAAATTAGTATGCAGCTCTGTGGGTAGTCGTAGATTGCCAACAATAATAAGCCATATACCGGTCCAATTTACAATTGACTTAATTTTGGTTACCGATGGTAATGACTTATGACTAAGTATGTTGAATATACCATTTCTATAGAGTTCTTCAAGGTCATCACCAAGCATCTCCCTAGATCTATTTTCCACTTCATCCTCAGTAGGCTCCAAATCATACACACCATGGGATCTAAGAGTTTTCGCCAAAAATTCTAGTGGAGAATCCTTCTCCGGATAGAACAATTCCTCAAGATTCTTTTTAATTTCTGATAATCGCTTTTCATCAGGATCGAACCGCAATACATTGAAGGCAAACGCTCCTGCCCCCCTATAGTATTGCCTTTCTAACATCGCTTTTTCTTCTCTTTTACCTGCCCTGATCCTCGAATCCCAGTGGGATAAAGATTTTGTATATGGGAAAAAATGGGTGCGCGACCAAGTTGGCTGTTTTGTGATATTTTCAAGCTCTAGCTCTAGGCATCTAAGCAATTTTTTAATTGAATCTTCACTAAAATCATCAGCCAAAACTTTTTCTATGTCTTTTTTAGCTAAGGTTTCATCTCGTACTAATCTACGTGCAAAATCATGCCCATATCGCGTAATCTTCACTTCAGGCGTGCTTGGCAGCATCCCTTGCTCAGATCCAAGTAAAAAGCTTATTAATTCTAAGCCGGGATATGACCCCGAACTATCGCTTTGGAAAACCCCATTAAACATTTCCAACGAAAGGTTGGTTGATTTTAAAGTTGGCAATTTCAAGTCACCTGTATGATATTTTCATCTAAAGAAATAGAGTGAATTGTCCCAGACATAAATAGGCTTATCTGATCATCACCTCTCTTATTTTTTCCTGCAATTTTTGCTAAAAAATTTCGAATTCTTTTAAGATCATGAGAATAAAACTCCTCAGAAATGTAGCCAGCAGCAGCTTTTAAAACGCATTCAAATGCCATTAGATCTAAAATTAGATCGTCATAATCATCAGAATTTTTAAACCTAATAACAATATGCCTATCAATCCAATTAACAGAGGATACAAGTGAAGAATGTTGGGCTAGGTCATCAATTTTCCATGTTGATCGCATTGGCAATAAATCAATCTGATCGGACGGTATTTGCCTAGAAATAATAGCGGCCTCATCTGTTGCCCTTCCAAAAGCCGGATCAACTAAATATAAAAAATTGGGCTTGCTTGCAAGCCTTACTCCCTGAATCATATGAAGTCCTAAGAGTAGCTGGCCTTTATATTGAATAACCTTTTTTCCAGAAAATTTATCGCTAAGAATATCAATAAATATATCGCCATACTTAAAGCCTAAGCGCTGTAAAAGTCCGCTTTGAGAAACTTGATCATCAAAAAATGCCCTGCGTCTTAGAGAGGATACAACCCTAGTGATTGAGTCTGCCTCAATAAGCCTTTCTTTTTTGCTTGTTGGATTTGAATTAATATCATCGACGCCATCCGCTCCGTCAATGAACTTTTTATCGGAACCAATCTGAATAACAAATTGCAAATCTAATTGATTATGCTCATAAGCATTTGCCTCATTAATCAGCCTATCATCAACCTCCCTTACCCCTCTTTTCCCTGGATCAAGTTTCATCAAATCTTTCACCACTGGAATTCCATTGGTAAGGCTATCTTTTGGAATTGAGCTTGGTCTTGAAAAAGCTAAATTGTAAAAAATATACTCAGACTGCCACCCGTCACTCTTTGTCTTTATGCATTTATTTTTCACATCCTCACATGTCAATCCTCCGGTCACCAAATACGCAATAGCCATTAAGGACTCTCGCAATGTGATAACACATCCAAGTCTTTCGACAATGGCAAATAGCGCCTCTAGCCTCGAACTCCGAGTAGCTCCAAGATCATTCGCTTGCTCGCTAAGAAGAAATCTATTACGGTAAATAGGACACCTAGGCTTTGCTAAACAACCCTCACAAGCTCTATTCCATCTAGTCGAATCCCCCACCCATGATTTAAGTGCAATAGAAAGAATGCTCTTGGACGTATCTTCTTGTGAGCCCGCAATCGATTGGTAATTTAGATTTATTATGTGCAATTTCTCATCTGAACTACACAACCCAGTTTTAAAGGAATTTTTAAATACTTGCGATATTTTTGAGGAGATTTCTCCCTTTTCAATACTCGATATAACAGCCCTAAGCCTTCCTTCGTTGGCGCATATTACAGTTATATACTCGTCATCCAAGGATGTAGACTCAATAAATTTAGCAGCTTCACCTATATCCAACTCAGAAAAGTCTTTATGTATGCGCAATGACTTTTTAAGAATCGGTAGTTTATTATTTTGAATTTCCGTCGCGCCATCACAAGAAGACAATAGTAGTTGCCTAGCCTCACCTGACTGGAATTGGAAATACTCTTCTAACAGTCTTCTGCAAAGGTGGGTTTTACCATGACCAGCATCGCCAGTTAGAACAATTAACTTTGCGCCCCTATTTACTGCTTCAATCAAATACTGCAATGCTTTAGTGTTAATGTCTAAAGTATCGCCGTCTTTCTGATATTCCTCATATATCTGATCATGAGCCGCACTAAATGGTAGATGTCTGTTTAATCTTAATACATGAGAATTATTTTTATATTCAGACATTTGGAATGGCTCTATTTTTATACTAAGTAAATATTTTTGTTCAAGGATTTATATTATTTTTTCAGAATAATCTATTTATCATTAATTAGCTATTACTTGTAATCATGTCATATCTTTTGTTATAAGGTTATCAGACCATCTAGGAGAATCATCTCCAACTGTTTGGATTTCTGTTCTTTCAAAATCATGCAAAAAAGTCCCCAAATCCCAATAACCTAGACCATAAGCCACGGATAAACGATCATACTCTTCACCAGCTTCAATACCAAATAAATCATTAGGTTGAGGTAGTTTCTTGAGGTCAAATTGTGCTTTTATATCTCTTCTCAACACAAATGGTTCAACAACTTGCTTATAAAAGTCCATTCTTGAACCGCCTCCACATAAAAATACAGGAAAAGGTTTCCAAGTTATATCATTGGGCAGTGAATTCTCAGAGGCTTTTAAAACTGTTTTTGACCAAATAGTTTGTCTCACCAGTTTTATAAAATGTTCATCTAAATTTAATTTCGCTGAATTTTTCTCAAATTCAATACCTTCCAACATTTCATCTACAAGTGATGGAACTTTTACGCCACCATAATTAATATCTTCAATCAACTTCAAGCAATTAAATAAGGTAGTTTGATTTTTTAAATCTAATTTTTCAGATGCCTTAAGAACTTTATTAACCCTATATTTTACTAAATTAGATACACCTAAACCCTCAACCATACAAGCCTTGGAAGTATATAAATAATCTCCTAGATAGCTTCTCTCAACATCACAAAGAGAGATATCAACTGTTCCAGCGCCTACATCAATAACTAATATATGGGGATTTAATTCGTTATTCCATAGGTTTGAACGAACAAAACCATGTATTTGAGCCATAATCTCAGGAAAAATTCTTACCGCCTCAGCATTAAAAAAATCTACGGTATCCTGCATTGCTCTTTGAAATTCCTTTGGAAGCTTTACAAAATATTTACTTGTCAATTCTTTGCTAACATTTTGTAAAGCTTCTCTAGCTTCCTCAATAGATATTGTTTCTGTATCGCCGTAAGAGCAGAGAAGTGCTGCTTTTGAAATATTAATAAATCTCTCATTACAATCAAATTTAAGAGCAGTTCTTGCAGGAATTCCTAGATTTAAACGCCATATAAATCTTTGTTGTTTGTATGACTTACTTAAACCACTTGAAAAAAAGTATGTCCTCGAATGCCTAATGACTAATCCCATATAGGCAATCAATGCAAAAATATCCATTTCTAAAGGATCTGAAGATATTGCTTTAATTTTCAGATTCGAAAATTCTTTGCCTTTAGGATTTAAATGGAAAAAATTTCCAGAAAGGAATATCTTTGATGGTAAAAGATAATCACCTAATTTATCTGAAGACCCAAATTTGATCGCAACTGAACGCCGTGCTTGTTGATCTCTTATAGTGACTTTAGAGGAAGAGGTTCCAAAATCAAGACCTATAACCATGTCTCGATCCTCATCACCATTTTTTGAAGGCTGAAACTGTTTTCCCTTTGAAAAATCTAAATTGTATTTCACCTTACTAGTTGATTTCGCCCAAGTAAAAATATTAGATTGACTAGGAACCTTAGTTATTTTTAATGACTCCCCTTCCTTCACTAAAGTTGGAACTTTAGCAATATTTGTTACATTTTTTTTCTCTTCTTCATTTGGACGATTTGTTCTTATGATGATAGGCTTTGATGAAGGATCTTTTACTAATTCATCTAATGGATTTTTTAAAGCCTCAATTGCTGCTTCATTTCGAGGCCTATTTATATAATTTGGATTTAATGGTCGATCAAATTCATTTTTTATTTTTCTTGGTTTTTTTAATTTTTTGGAAGACGCTCTCAATAACCAATCAGCTATCTCATCAACTTCCTCCTGAGTGGTTTTATTTTCAAAAGTTACGTTAATAACTTCATTTCTTTTAACTTCTATATTTCCAGATTTACTTACAATATTGTTAGAAGGAGTTTTAATAATACTATTTTTATCTTTTGAACTTAATTCTTCTTTGAGAGAAGAAAGAATATCTTTAAAGGGATTATTTGGTGGAAAGTTAGTCTTTTTCATTTCATCCCTTAATGAAAGAAATCAAACCTGCAGCAACGAAAGATGGTGTTCCTACTAATAATTTTTGTGATTCTAGTTTTTCAATTTTGACTTGTAAATTACTCTCAATATTTTTCCACCTTGTTTGCTGACTTTTAGCAAAACCAACTTTATTTTCTAAAATAGCAAGGTCAATTCGTTGATTAAACTCATATCTTTTTGTTTGTAGATAGCCCTCTAATGAGTTTTTTTGAACTGTTACACGATCATTGGTTTCTCTCTGAAGCTGATTTTTTCTTTCATCAAAATCATCTTCTAATTTATTAAGTAAGTCCCCATAATGCGACACTACTTTTTCAGAATCTAAGTTTCCGTATTCAATCCAATCCTTGCCATTTGCAATCATTAAACTTAGCAATAGTTCACTTTCATCCGTTGAGAGAACTTCTTTAGAGCGGAGTCCTTTTGCTCTAAACTCTAAACGCTCAACCACCCTCGAACTACTAGAAAAACTAAACCTATGACAAACAAATACATAAATATCTTCTGCAACACTTAATTCCGATGATCTCAAAGAACCAGCTATTAAAACCTTAATTGGGTTTCTCAATTTGGTTTGCTGAATTTTCTTTGAAATGAATTTCATAACTGGATGAAATTGATTCAAATACTCTATTGAGCCCTGATTCTTAAAAATTCTATTTGAGAATATGTACTCAGTTTTCCTTGATCTTTGCGGATCCATTAAAGCTGTTGGAAAGCTAACTCTTTCTTTATTCCAGTATTCCTGAATATCCACTACTGCTCTAGGATCAAGCTCCAACTTAAAAATATGTTTATCTTGATCAATACAATTAATTCGACTTTGTTGATAATTTTCTTTAAAAAATGTTTCGAAATAAGTTTCTAAATCTTCTGGCTTGATATATCTACCAAATTGTCGCGTTTCATTAATTGATTGCTGTATAAAATCTCCATGAGCTACTAATTGGGAAGACTTCTCATCTAATTGATTTTCTAATATTTTTACATGGTGAATAACATGCTCACCCTGTTGGATAAGTTTATCAATTTGTGCATTTGACAATTGATGTAATAAGTGATTTTTAGCTATACCTTCGATATGATCACCAATTATTTCCTCCATTCCTCCTAATGCTTGCTCAAATAATCCCAACTTTTTATAAAGACGCATATAAATTCGATCATCAACACTATCCTCGTAGAAAAAATTCCATATCAATATCTTCTTTTCTTTTTGACCGATTCTATCTATTCGACCAATACGCTGCTCAACTCGCATTGGATTCCAAGGAAGATCATAATTAATAACTAAAGATGAAAACTGTAAATCAACTCCCTCAGATGCAACTTCCGAGGCCAATAGTAAATTAGTATCCTTAGATTTTTGAAAATTACCAATCGCCATATCTTTATCGAGGCCACCATACAATAATTCAGTACCTATTCCATCTTTTTTTAATCTTTCTTTTAAGTACCTTAAAGTTGCTTTAAAGAATGAAAATAAAATAATTTTTTTGTTTGGATTAATTTCCCAATATTCTTTTAATTGAGTAATTAATGAATCATATTTGCTATCGTTTATTTCTAAATCTGATAAGTCGCCCAGGCCTAAGGCTGATGTACTAATATATTCAAATAGGGGTCTAACTCCTCTATTATGAGTTTGATCATCAATGTCAGAGCTTATCTCCTCAAGCTCTTCAAGTGCCTCTGTTTGATAACGTTCACCTCGCAACCGCCACCAATGAACCGCCGCAGCAAAAGAGCTACACATTTGCATTTGGGGCATATTTACTAAAAAACCTGATTTCAAATCATTAATATCAGCGTATTGTTGAATACAATTTGTAATTTCCTCATATACTTCACGCTCAGTTTCAGTCATTATTACAGAGAAAGATATAGCCTCCCGCTGCGGTCTATCGGCATCAATTTCTCGTTTTCTAGTTCTTGTAAAAATCTTTCCAAAAATATTAATCTTATCTAGCCTTCCAGCAAGTTCAACCCTTCCCTTTGCTGTTAACAAATCTTCTTGGCTAGGCAAATTTTCTAAAAGATATTCAAGCTGCTCATTTTCATGGTAGAGAGTCATTCTTTTAGCGTCTTCGAGCAGCTCAGTAAGTTCGTCTAAATCTGAAATACGCCCTGACATTAATGCGTCTCTAGCTTTAATAATAGGCATATTCTGTCGAATAAGTCGTGGAAATTCCGATCTATAAGGAAATAATGACTCATCCAATATTGTGAATAGATTAAATAAATCATCTGAAGAATTATTAATAGGTGTTGCTGAAAGCATTACTACTTGCATAGATGTTTTGGAAAACAACTGCCCTAATTCATAATTCATAGTGCGCTCATTGCGCATATATTGACATTCATCAAAAACCACTAAATCAAATAAGTCTCTTTGCTGGTTCTCGTCTAAAAACCGCGCCAACTCCTTTCTAGATGAGTCAACAGCCGTTAATACCTCATCATGATCTAGGTCACGCGACCATGATCTCGGAGGTCTAAGTCCATCGTATGATGCCACATAAGAAAAGGAGTCATTTTCATTCCCATTTTTAAGTCTTTCTACTAATTCTTTTGGGGTAACATTTAAAAGGTTAATTCCAAATTTATCTCTAAACTCGTTTATCCATTTTGTCTTCAAGAAAGCTTTACAGATTACAATTAGGCGCTTAGAGTTATAGCGTGTTTTTAACTCAGTCCATATTAGACCCGCCTCTATTGTCTTCCCTAGTCCGACTTCATCCCCGATGAGTATTCCTTTTGATGGCGTATCTATTAAAGCTAAAACAGGCTTAAATTGATGGGGATAAAAATCTGTATTAGTAGCATCTAAGCTGTAAATTAGATTAGCTAATTTCCCAGATAATTTATTATGCGTAAGTGTTAGTTTTAGCTGTGAAACTTTACTAAATCTAAATTTTTTAAATAATTCAATTTCATCATCAGTAAAAGATTCACTATCGGCACCACCTAAGATTTCCAAAGATTTTTCCGACTGCAGTTCTCTTGATCCGTCTGCAAACTGAATTTGCCATCGAGTAACAGTTCCAATGATTCGAGGATTGCCTACAACAACTCCCTGTCGTGTTGGATCTGCTTTTAATGCGACATGGTCTCCAGATTTAAAGAGCATATTCATTTAAATATTTATTTTTAATTCTTTTAAATTTAGCATTTTTTTTAATTACAACAATTTAATATGAATAATCTCTAGATATTCCATTCTCCAGTTTCCACCATAATTCCATGATTCTTCGGACACAGTGGCGCTCCAACCTCTAAATATTTCTTTAGCATTACGATTTCATAACCACATGTTGAGCATCTTGCACCAGGTCTTTTAATTCCTGCATTTGATGCTACTCTTTGAATTTTTAGCATACCATGAGGAAAATTACCAAGCAAATTTGATATTTGTTCTAAATCTTTCATTAGAGCTTCCCCTGCTCCAGCACTTCTCATGGGTCCTTTCAGGCCAATGTCATTGGCAATTTTTTTGAATTTTTCTCCATGACCGCTTTGGCAGTCATCTACTGCGTGAACTAATTCATGGACGAGTGTATCTAGAACTTCTATTGCTGAAGGTAAGTGAGGGGCAATAAAGATTTGGTTTAAGCCATCCTCTGAGGATTTGGTAGACCAGCACTGACCAAGGTGTCGCCCCTTACTTCCACTACTCGGAAATCCTATGGATACCTTGACTGGGGGTACTCGATATCCTTTTCTTTCAAAGATAGGAATGATTTGATGAACCGCTTTGGTGAGCCACTCTTCTCTAAGGATCATGAATTTCTCCCACAAAGTTCGTGGTTAATTATTTCTTTTTTTCTAATATTTATAAATAATTGTTGATCCTTCAATATAGGGAAAATACCTACAATCATCAACCGAATGATATGACTTTTTTTCTGCATCTAGATCTCCTTAAAGATCCTTTAACCTATCGAACTATAGGCTCACTAAATGAGCCTAAAAAAATATATTTTTTATTTATGAAGAATTTATTTTTTTGTTTGGGGCTCTTCTAATGAGCCTCTAACATGTGATGATAAATTTCATTCTGAGGAGTAGTGATGACAATACTTATTAATCTATTCGAGCCAACTGATCAAGTGTACCTTTGGCTGTATTTAGCGATTGGTGTGATATCCACTATTCGCCCTTTAATTACTTATGCAAAAGATTATTACGAAAGAGCCAATAATGATTTCGTGAGAGGGTTTTATGGCGATATTCCCCTCAAAGAAAAAATTTTAATGCCCTTCGTGATTGCTTTATCTGGTCTTGTCTTTATTGTGTTTTGGCCAATTACAGGCTTCTTTTATTTAAAGCAGTATTTTCTTAATAAGAAGTAATCATTTATTGCTATTTGTAGCCAACTGATGGATCAGGTATGAGTGCCTAAGGTTGGAGGAATTGTTTCCTTTCATTAAAAAACCATACCAGTTTGTACACCCTATCCTTTCAAGATTTCCTCCCCGGGTGGGAGCAAACGGACAGCCAGGAAAGACTGGCTTTTTAATCAATGATTGAACTGCTCTTGGGAGAACGTGGTGCTTGAAGTTGAAAATATCTATGTTGACAATCTAGATGACAGATTTAACTCATTAAAAAAGCAGCTAGATGCCATCCCTACTTGGACGAAACAAAAACACGCTATAGCCAATTTAATCGAACAAGAACTCATTGATCAACAACACCTTCATGACGTTGGTCATAAAACCAGACTTTATCTGACGGGTGGGATTGGTACCTCGTTGATTTACCAGGTTCCTGAAAGAAAAATAGGTAAATTTGCTGCCTACCGTGGGAAGTTACTTCGTTTAGTGAACTTTGGTTCTCATAAGACACAGGTCAATTACTACTTCAAAGTACTGAGCGAAGAGGAAGTCGATCAACTGGTACTTGTTCCCAAGTATCCACGTGAGATTCGAAAAAAGATACTAGATCAATCGGTGTTTTGGGCTCAAGCGGTCAATGAGGACATCCTGAGACATCTTTGGGTCAAACAAACTTACTTTAGAAAAATCACCAATTTTGGCTATGACTATTCTCAACCGAATAGTTTTAAGTTGTGTTTACTGGAATATTACCTGCCTAAAAATCAAGTGACTGAGGCTCTTTTTCATACGGAGAATCAGCGCTTTTCAAAAGGACTGTATGTGACTTATGTGGAGGTGATACTTCAAATCACTAATTTTGAAACGTTCACGAATCTCCAGGATGTGGATTTTGAGATCTCAAAAATCACTTCAAAGTATTTTCGGTTCTCGACATGGAATGATTCTCAAATCTCCAACCGTATCATCAACAACTATATGAAGATCGAGGGATTCTTCAAAGAAGCTAGAGTGAACCAACCTGAATTAGAAATTGCGATTCAGCAATTCTTATTAGGTTCTCACTCTCCAGAAATCGAATCTATTAAACAAAGATTACGATCCTTTTTGCTATGGGATAAGGCATTACAACAACAGATCCAAAACTTGTTTAAGCAATTATCCGTTCAAACGGTATTGTCAAACGCTTGAGCGAGTAAGGCCTTAATGCGCCATGACTTCACCGGTCGATTGGTTGACTAATTCTTGGATAAATTGCTTACGCTTGGGTATGGGTTTGTCATCAGGCCCAGGTTCACGAACGAAAAGTTCAGGATTAAGATTGACGGACTTTTCTTTATAGCGGTAGTTGCCAATACCTACGATCTTCGTAGCATCTATGGCGGCTCCTACGATCCATAAGGAATGCGTAATAGAGATAACCTGATTACTTGGGTGAACCTGGAGAGGAAGCAATACCGACATGAGTAAAGCAATGGGTAACATAAGGAGAAATGGACTGAGCTAGGGTAAGTCCTATTGTGATATACAACTCGCTCATCCAATGGACTTGTAATATCACAAATCTGCAAATATACTAAATTCATCAATATTCATTGGGAATGTGTATGAGTGATACCGAACGTTTACATAAAATCATTTACTTGATGCAAAAAAAAGGTTTCGTCGCTCGTCAGGTTTTTTTAGATGAACTAGAGATTTCTGTCGCCACTTTTAAAAGAGATATTACCTATCTTAGAGATCGAATGAGAGTTCCCATTATTTATGATAGATTTTATAATGGCTATGGATTTGAAAGTGGAAGTAAAAACCCTCTTAAGGAAATGCCTGGTTTATGGTTCTCTCAAAGTGAGGCTACTGCTCTAGCTTTGATGGAACACCTTCTATCTTCATTAGATAAGTCTGGATTGTTAGGCCCACACATTGAACCATTAAGAAGTGTTATTGATAGTATTCTAGGGCCTGAGACCAGCTCTAAAGAACTTAGAAAGCGGATTAAAGTTTTAGGCATGTTCAATCGACAAAGCTCTATAGATTCATTTGGTGAGCTTGGTAATGCGTTACTCAAAAGACAACGTATCAAAATAAAATATTATTCAAAGGGAAATAATGAAACGACTGAGCGTGAGATATCTCCTCAGCGCTTAATTTTCTATAGAGATAACTGGTATTTAGATGCTCAGTGTCATTTACGTAATGACTTGCGTAGCTTTGCAGTAGATGGTATTCGATCCGTTGATATGATTGATAAATCAAAGGCCGAGGAAATTCCTGTAGCCAAAATGCAAGAATTCTTTACAGAAAGCTATGGCATTTTTTCAGGTAAAGCCAAGGAAACGGCTAAGCTTAAATTTTCCTCTAAAAGAGCGCGCTGGGTCTCAACTGAAAATTGGCACCCACAACAAAAAGGTACGACAGAATCAGATGGCTCATACATTTTAGAGTTCCCATTTAATCAAGATCCAGAATTAATCATGGATATCTTGAAGCATGGTTCAGAGGTAGAAGTTCTTGAGCCTATTTCATTAAGAAAAAAAGTGGCGGAAGAAATTAAGAAAAACCTCGCTTTATATAAATAAAGAATTAGGGACTAGCTTTTATTCCACGGCTCCAGTCATAGGCAGAATTTATAAATAAAGAGGCTTCTTTTGACATGAATCTTGGAGCTGGGACGATCCCTACTCTGCCCAAATCTAATCGATCAGAATCCCAGCAAGTTTGAATTGTTGCGTCATCGGAAACCTCACCACCTGAATGATGCTCCATGGCAAAGCAAAGTTGATCTAGCTGATTTGGTTGTAACTGAAAATAATTACCATGAATCCCAAGTGCAAACTCAGCAGCTCGAGATCCATGCTTTGGGTCCCGGCCGTCATTTAAACGACAACTATCATGCAATAAGCCAAACAGCTCAATCACCAATAAATCTGCACTTCGTATCTCACCGATAGTCTTACCATGATGAAGAACTCTTGCCCAATGGTTCGCACCATGTATACCATGCCAATCTATCTTAAATTCAGACTTAATATGTTGAATTAATCCGGTACGGTTGTATTCAATTTGCATAACTAATTAATGATTAAAGAAACTCTTATAAACGTTCATTCGATGATACTGCAACATCTGCGTCATAGACTTTTCGTATTTCCAATTCTTGGGAACACCAATCTTAGCCATCGTCATCATTTCTGTATCGTAGTTGTCAGTATCTTCATCATAAAATTGTGCAATACGAACTTTATTAGTTTGATCAATCTTCTCAAATCTAAAGCTTACCCAAGATTGATAATTAGAAGTCCCATAAATTTGGTCGCACAAAATTGCATCGGCATAGGATATATCTGGCATAAAATCCGTGATTTTCAAACCCTGCTTGGCTATATAAAAATAATGCGATTTAGCCTGATGGTAATCTTTGAAGCTAAAGCTCATCAAATAATCATCCTGACATAAGGTATTGTCATCAGGGATATCAAACAAGAACTGTGCCATACCACCCTTGTAGTTTTCTAATATAGCTTGCTTTCGAACCACGATCGCACTACCTTCAACTATTACCATAATTAAATTTCTCCTTATTTTCATTCACAAAGATTGATCGCTATTACAAAGCTCTGAATAAATACCTAATTTCTCAATAGAAAAGCAAATTATTTAATTTCACTTTTAGGGGAATTAGTAATTTTTAACTGCAAATGGCTCACTAAGTGAGCTCCAAAGTATTTAATATAAATAAATCAATCAATGGAGGTTTTATGAAAAAAGTTCTTATGTTATTTATTATTTATATAGTAAGCTCCTCTTTAGAGTAAGAATCAATTTGGGATCCATCTTCCTTGGACTAAAGAAATAAACCCAAAATTTAAAAAGCACTTCAAAATTATTAAGGACCTTAACAATGTCAAAGCCATTTGTTTATGATGAAAAAACTTCTTCTCTATTTAGTCCAAATGGAGAATTTCTCAAAAAAGTTTTCTGCCCTAAAGCAATTCATTGGAACCAACTCATTGTGGATGACTCTCAAGATAGGTCTAGAGAGTGTGTAGAATGTAAATCACGAATCATAAATCTAGATAATCTGGAAACAGAAGAAGCTCTCGGTATTTTGAGTAAAAAACCGAATACCTGTGTCTCAGCCTCTAGGAATAGTCCTAAAGTGATTTTTTTGAAAGATAAAATAATCCATCTTCTCCCACCCCTGCTCCATTGCCATGGTGGAGTCACACTAAAATAAAACTTGATTTACCCATCATCAACACAGTCAGAAATTTCAAAGATATACAAAGAGCTGTCCAAATGGGATTTTGGCCAGATGTTTGGTTAGTAGACTATAAAGTCACTGAGCTCAAAAGTAAGTTTTGTTTATACCAAAACATCAATACTGGAGAAGTAAAACATTTTGGTGACTACCGAATGTCATCTAGTGATAATAGTGAAGAATGGCAAGAGGTTATTCCATGGACAAAATATTACGGTCATTATCAAGAATTACCACTAGCCGCCTATTTAATTCCTGGAGATTTACCTAACAATACAGAAGTTTTGATTCCAGATCCAATTGAAGACCACATTGGCGCCACATGGAATCAAGGGAATACGTATCGCGCATCCAATGTTAAAGCTACTGTAGTAAACAAAAAAGTTGTTATCAGACCAAACTCTATTCAAATCGCAGACTTAGTTGGTTAACTCTTTTTAAATGGTAAAGAAATGAAGCATAAATATATCCAACTATTTGTTTAATACAGAATGAAAGCGATAGGCTTAGCAAAAGAAGTAGGATAGGATTTAATGGGTGACATATATTTAAACTTTATAAAGCAAAGTCTTGTTTTGCTTAAAAAACCTTCAATATAGAAAGCATTTATAAAAATGTACAACTGGAATAATCAGGAAATATTAAGTTGCTTATCTGGAAAAGATCCATTTCCACTAGACAATGTTTTAAAAGATTCTCTTTTCTATCCAGCGTCTGGAATAGATGGCAGCCCAATAAGGCATGCAAAGGTCTTAGGAGTTAATAGCTTCGTTTATGTGGATACATTCACTACTGAAAATGAATTTGATCACTTACTTAATTCCAATTTACTAAGGGGATACCACCTTTTTGGACAAAGAAGACTCAATGTTGCTGATTTAATTCCTTTGGGTTGGAGTCTAAAACTTCCTCAGGGCACAAGTGAACATCTAAAAAATTCCTACTTACAATCCATGGTAATGGCTGACGCAAATCCTAAAACTGCTTTTGCTCGTTGGTCAGTATTTGAAAGAAATGAGAATTTAGATGACAATCACGGCCCAAGCTCTTTAAGTCTTCTTTTTTTAAGAGCAGAAGGTGCCGCTGCTTACCAAGCTATTTATATTGAACAGAACATTGTTCCAAAAATATTAGCAATCATCCGTCCAGGAACTAGTTTTGGCGGAAACTTCACCATGTTTGAAGAATTTCTTTATCAAGTAATGCAAATGCATCCACTTGGAATGCCAGAGAAATTACTAGGGTGGCATTCAAAAGAAAAACAAAATAACTTGATTGAACCAGTCTTCCAGAACCTTTATCCCCTAAGAATCCAAGGCCCATATTTAAAAGATGGTGAAAAGGAAAATATGTTGTCTGTGTTTTTAAAATCATAAGTACATTTAAAACTTTTTTAAAACCTAAATTGACTGCCATCCCATAAATAAATTTCAGGATCATCTGGTAAATATCCCTTTTTGGAGGCAGCGGTTAACATTTTTACATCATTAATCATATTGTTTGGCCATAGAAGATCATAAATTCTTGATCTTACATCATTGATATTGTGGAGGATTTGGTGTTCGAAAAATTCAAGCATTTCTGTTTGAGTCTCACCACTTTCTATCTTTCCAATATTGAATCTCATATCTAGGCAAGAATCTTTCATCTTTTTATCTAAGAAATATTGGTATCTATCAAACGCAAACTCTCGCCATATTTTGGTGTGGTTTACTGAAACACCAACATTAGATGCGGTTACTTTAATTCTATGTTTAGAAATTCTTTTTAATACTCCTTCAGGTTTCCCCTTTGCTCCATTACCTGCAACACCAACATAAAATGCCCGATAAGGGACATCAAATGACAACAAATAAATTCCTAAGTCATTTTTTAAATTATTAGAATATTCAGATTTTGATATTAATGCATTATTGATTGAACTAAATGTTGCTCTATCACGATTTGGAACAAGCACCTTATGCTTATTTCCTGAAAGAATATATTCCATAGGTTCCCATTTAGTTTCATCAGGAGGAACAATAAAAAAATCTTGAAGATTTAATGTTTGATTAATTATTAATTTCATTTTTTGAAAATTCTTTCACTTTGAGATTCATGATGGATTGTTGCATCCCGTCCTTTTTAATCAATATTTTTGTATAATTCAGGCGGCTAAAAAACTATTTACTCAACTATATTAAGAACATTCTATTGATTAATACGAGTGTAATTTAAAACATTTCCTGAGCCATATTGTGCTTCTACTATTAGCTTAGCGTGATAATCATTATCAGCAAAAAAATGCATTAACAATTTGATAGGAATTAATACGAGCCCAAATTGCGTATTTATACATTGCAACGACTTTATAAGAATCAATGACGAATCTGCTAAATATTACAGCTTAATGTCTAACTCTAAGCCTTAAAAGAAAATGACAATTTCTTTTTTACACGTTTACAAGACCTAACGTGGGAAATCACGATAAATTTTTTCTTAAAATTTTCCCATGGGAGTCTTTTAAATCCTGTCTAATCATGTCTTCACCAACAGGTAAAAATGCGTCAGGAAAATCTGAAGGATTCCATACAAAGTCATTCCCGTCAATTTTCTTAAATGAGGATTTCTTAAAATTAAAAATAAGACAAAATACCTCATCAAACCACTCTTCTGGATTAGTTGGCGCTATTTCAGATGGATTCTCAAGAAATACATCACCTACAAGTTCTTTAAGCTCTTCCCATAGAGCCTGGTCCGACAGATCAAACTCTAGCTCCCAACATTGTTTTATCTTTACCGTTGTTGGAGTCTTTAATTTGAACTCCGTAAATACCAACTTATATTGCTTCATCATGTACCCTGTAATGATTATTTTTTCTATATTAGTGCGAGTTCATTTCATACCAATATGTTGAAGAATTTATTAGTCTAATTTAAAAACTGACATCAACTAAGTTCATTAGAAGCCGCCATGTTTAATCTTATAAATAATAAAAATCACGTCAATAGTCATCTTCCTCAGAATATTCACGGATGACTTTTCCGCTAGCATTTTGTAACTCATAGCGTAAAGCAAGACCGCTTTCTGGCATTTCTTCATGTTTAACACAGGTTAATGGCTCACCACTAGTAGGAAGCCATTGGAGAAGTTCAAACCAAATTTCGGGATTCTTAGGAGCTTTTTTTGGAATGTCCCAATCAATATCAAAACTTTCAGCAAGATCTTTAAGCTTATTCCACTTTTCCTGATCATTAATATCAAATTCAAATTCCCAAGTATCTCTTAGTTTTCTGTATGTATAAAGTTTAAGTTTGTAGTTAGCCATTTATATTTCCATAAATTTCATAAATTAATCAGATATTAGACTAACATTTTCTAATTTTTAGTCAACATAGAGTAAATACTATTTATATTAAGGCTATTAGTAAATTCTAAACGCTTCAAGAAGAACACCTCTTAATAAGAAAATTCTATTTCTAAATAATTAACCTGAGGGGCAGATTACCCTCTTTAATTAAAAAAACATTAAACAATAACTATTCATTAATGAGGGAATAATTTAATACATTTCCCACACCGAATTGAGCTTCAGCTATTTGCTTAGCTTGATAATCATTACTAGCAAATACGATCGTGTGTACAGTTTGATAGGTGTTAATTCGTGCCCAAATTGAATATTTATACATGTTTGCTCCTTAATTAAAGATTAATTGGCTGAATATTACAGCTAAATGGATGGCCCTCAGCTTGTGATAGAAGACGTACTCTTGCTACTTTAGCCTCTGCAACATCCCGTGAAAATGATCCAAAAAATGCCCATCCATAGGAATGAATGCGCCAAGTTTTAAAATTTGCAATTTCTGGATCCATATTAAATTCTTGTATTAACAAACTCTCAACAAAATCCATGGGAGTGTAATCGTCATTTAAAAAAATTACACCAAATAACGGAGGCTTTTTCGGAGATTCAATCTCAGATGAAAATTTTTGATTCTTTCTATTTTTAATGTTCATATTTAACTAAACCTTTGCAAGGTAAATAATGATGGCAAATTATTGAATTAATCTTCAACTTTAAGTACAAAATTAAATATAAAACATTACTGGCTCACTAAATGACCTTCATGGTCAAGTTACAAAAAATATAATTTGTTATTAGTCGGGCTTTAGTAGAAAAATTTCAATTTCTACATGGTTTACTTTTTAGGGGGTACTACACTGCAACAAATGGTAAGGTAAGTATTTATCGGAACAAGCTATAGGTCCCATATTCACTTTTTTTGCGTGGCTTTTGGAAAACCCTAAATAAACCTTCACATGGTGTTGAAGTTTTTTTAATTAACTTTAATTGTTTTTTAGACAACAAATAACTAAATATTTTTAATATTAATGACTAGTTGCCATAATATGGATCTTGAGCAATGCCCTCATAAAAATGACCAGCAATAACTTCAGCACAATGCTCAATGAATTCTATATCGTATTCAAATGGGGACACATATTCCTCACTCATTTCATCAATTGCTGAACAAATAGCTTTAACTAACCAATCTTCACTGAAGTCATCAACTACTGTTTCACCATGAGCTGAATGGTTATAACTATCAAATAAAGGGCCCCGTTTGCCGTTTGATATTTCTCTACAAGCATCTATAAGATACACATAGTTATAGCTTTGTCCAATATCACCTAGCTGACTTTCTAACGCATCAGCAAATTCAATAGGATCTATTCCAACTTCAATTAAACATTTCCCATCTTCATCTTGATGAAATAAATCTGAAAAATCAGGTATTTGAGGAAATTTTTCTAAAACATCTCTCACAATTTTTCTATTAGTAATAACATTTTCTTCAATTGCCAAATGTTTTACAATAGCGGCATTCTTTTCACTAATACTTAACTCCGGGTCTACTATACCTACAATTTGATTAAGATCTATGATTTGAATTATTACATTACATTCTTTTAAATTTGGAGGTCGTTGTTCTCTAATAAAATGAGCTTTAAAATGGTACTTTGCCCTTTTTACAAAACATGGTTCCAGGATATCAATGAGATCAATTTCTATTGACTGCTTTGGCTTTGAGTCGGGTGAATAAGGGTAAGAGTTGTACAAATCGATAGTTACATTTTTGTGTTTTATGATGGGCAATATTTTAAATTGCATAACTTCATTGTAAAAAAAATCATAATGAAACATACAGTAATCCGTTAAATATTGTTTTAAGTAATCAAAATCAGTGTAAAACTGACTTTCCAACTTTACATCTTCATTAGAATTAAAGTTATATTTAATGATGTATTGGATGTGATTATCTCCATTTACAATCCTATTAGATTCATCACACTCAGGCATTTCCAATGTCCAAGATACACTTGCCATGTTAAATCTATAGTCATCATTTGCCATACCTTCATCTGTAAGTAATTGATTGTCGTTATTTTTTTTAAATTCTTCCCAATCCTCTTTTTTTGCCAATAAAGTATTACCCCTACAAAATTCAATCCATTTTTCTTTAATCGAATTGCTCATTTACGATTCTCCTTTTAACCTAAATTTATATATTTATCTTTTTTTTAAAACCTAATTCTCTATACATGTAATAGCCCCTATTTCAACCGGACATAGTTTTTAAAGTAAAAGACTAGGCATAAGCCTAGTCGTATGACTATGTTGAAGGAAAGAAAATGGAAACTA
>Ga0214170_1000019_pt1 | contig 89605 bp, 88 predicted proteins | sample TroBogEpilimnion_2_FD_153008 | JGI IMG/M metagenome (GOLD analysis project Ga0214170, IMG submission 153008) | Freshwater microbial communities from Trout Bog Lake, WI - 27JUN2007 epilimnion | ecosystem: Environmental > Aquatic > Freshwater > Lake > Epilimnion/Euphotic zone | place: Trout Bog... | reverse complement strand
TTAGAAGATACCAGATGTGAAGCATAAAAGTAGTGAAATAATCTTGTAAATACACTGGCATTAGTAGTAACAAAAATGCTAACTTTACGTTTATGCCAACTTATGGTGAAATCGCTCGCACTAGGATTGAAAACGCTGCACCGTTAATGAATCAAATAGAGGTTATATAGTGAAAAAAAACTCAAGAGAACTACGCCACGCAAAAGCCACTCTGAAGTGGAACGAATGGCGCAAGAAAAACTATCAAAAATCTAAAGTCACGTCTCTGGTGAAAAGATTTATTAACCGTGCCTGAGGAATACAAGGAACTCATTGACCTTTGGAACCACAACGGGTGGTACTACAAGGGATACCACGATACTGATGGCAGTTACTTTGGAGTTTTTATGACCCCCGATTTTGACACTAAAGACGAACTACGCCGCCTTGCCGATGGCATTGTTCATCACATTTTGGATGACGAAGCGAGTGGTGAAAATGGCTAAGTGTCCCAAACACAACTGGACTTTGATGAACATGGGCAATAAGACATTTGTGTATTGCGTTCAATGTGGTGGAAAGTTTCCATTTACGTCAGACCTAAACGGCGCACCCTACCGAGGAACTGTGCCAGAAAAGTATCGAGACTAATGACTAGAAAATCTGAAATAAAGAAACAAATAGAAGTGGTGGAAAAGAAGTTAAAGGAAACCTACGACTCCCTTAACCTTATGGTTCATCATCACGACTTGGTAAAAACTGGTGCTCAGGAACAAAAGAAGATTATTGATGAACTTAAGGGCGAAGTTAGTTTGTATTCCTTTGCCTTTATGGTTACAGCAGGTCGTTTGTTTGCCCACCAAAGTGATTACCCAGAGTTAAGCCCTTTTGTTGAAGCGCTCTTTGCTGAAATCCGAGATGAATACGAGCAGAACCTTGAATGTTGAAATTATAAAAGCCCCAGACCCAGTCCTTTCTTTTGTATCGGAAGAAGTTACTGAAATAACAGAAGATACGGTTAATCTTGTCGCCCAAATGGGTTTGGTTATGTACCAAAACGGTGGCGTTGGGTTGGCGGCAAATCAAATTGGCATTGTCCAACGAATCTTTGTGTACCACTTAGACGATGGCGTTCTCCGTGCTGTAATCAACCCAAAGATTGTCAGTTTCTCTGGCACTCAGTATGGTGAAGAAGGATGCCTCTCCATACCTGATAAGAGTTGGGAAATAAAGAGGCACGACACAGTTAACTTAATTGGTCTTGACCTCAATGGCAATGTGGTGGAAAAAGAAGCAAGTGGCATAGAAGCCGTTATTTTCCAACACGAAATAGACCACTTAGACGGCATTACTTTACAAGAGCGCAGAAAAAACTAAATCCCGTAGCCTTTCAGCACACGGGATTCAGTAGGAACTTGGCGTTGTGTCCAGCATCCCCAAGAACAGCGTGAGTCTAGTGGGAAACCTAACCCTTGTCAAGTGTCTATGGAACAGGTGGAACCGTTAGCGGTTTAACTACCCCAACTGGTAAAATAGGTGTTGTAGAAATCTAATCTGCTATACTGGGGTTTATGAGGTTCTACTACTCCAACAACCAAAGTATCCATGAAAACATTTGGCGCTTTATCCAGTGTTACTGGGAAGAGAACGAAATGGGTCCTTCGGTTCGTGACATAGCAAAAGCAATCCAAGTTAGTTCGCCTGACACCGCACAAAAACACCTTGACAGAATGGTTAATAAAGGTCTTGTGAAACGCATGACTTCAGGACATAGAACCATCCGTGTTGTTCCCGGCTCAATGCCACAGCATTGTCACCACTTTTGGAAGGTAGTAAAGATTGAGGGGGAAATCCTTACAGTTCTTTGCCTTTGGTGCAATCATAAGACGGAAAAGGAATACACCCTTGACACCGAAAACACAAAAACCCTGCTCAGGTACTATGAATAGTAGAAATGTGGAAAAGGTTGTGCTAAACTTATGGTCAGTAACCCCCATACAGTAGGAGTTAATAATGACCAAAACACTTGATGAGTTGTCGGAAAAGATTTGGATTGAAGTTGGACAGGGCGTAGAGCCTAGTTCTAGTGACGTTCAAGCCTTAATCAGCATTGCCCTAAACCAACGTGACACACTACGCCAATTGGCTGAAGAGAATGAGTCGCTGACCAAGGCGAACGCTGAACTCACCCATAAGGTTGAGGCACTAGAGCCATTTAGCCACCTAGTCCAATACTCAGAGGAAACCAGCAACTAATGTTCTCACGCCTTAAGTGGGAAAAAAAGGACTTTGGAGTTGTAGAGGCACACGACAACCCTTATTCTTACGTTGTTTTTGCCGATAAAAAAGGTGCTGAACTTCGTATTATTAGGAGAGAAAATGTTGGTGGCATGATTGCTCCTATGCAAGACTTCAGTGTCTTCACTAGCGATGCTCAATCAGCAAAGGCTTTAGCGGAACGCATAAACAAGTTGTTCCGTAAGTCTCGTGAATACAATAAGTTTCAAACCCTGTTCTAAATACTTGTTAATGTCACACCTACCAAGTAGGGTGTATCTATGTCCAGCACACCTGTCTCATTAGGCGAAAAACCATACGGCGTATCACCAAGCCGTGTTAATCAGATTGAGACTTGCCCTAGGCAATACCAATACACAACTATCCAGCGTTTGCCTGAAAAGAAAAAGATGGCAACCTATCGTGGGACTATATTCCACGAAATCCTTGAGGAAATGTTCTTAAGGACGGTGGATTCACCACAAGATAGAACTCCTGAACTCACTATGGAAATAATGCGTGAGAAGTTCCCAATCCTTGTTACTGATGAAATCGCACAAGAGATGGAACTTGACAGTCAAGGTGTCCAGTCTCTCGCCGCCGATGTTGCAAAATACATACGAACTTACTTTTCTATGGAAAATCCTGCCGAAATCCTTGCAGAAGGAATTGAAATCAGCATGGACGTAGATATGGGTGGATACACCCTTCGAGGCATCCTTGACCGACTTGACCGTGACAAAGACGGAAACCTTGTTATCGTTGACTACAAGACTGGCAAGGTTCCACAAGACAAGTACAAAGACAGCGCACTACTGCCAGCAAAAATCTACGCTTACCTGTGCGAGAAGCACTTAGGTGAAAGACCAACAAAAATAAGGCTTTTGTACGTTCAGTTTGGTAAAGAACTAGTAGTTGACATTACTGATGACCACGTTGTGTACGCCGAAAAACGTGTTCGTGAAGCATGGGAAAAGATTGAGCAATGGTATGAGGCACAGTTTTTCCCACCCATTCGCAACAACTTATGTTTGAATTGGTGTTCCTTCAAAGAAATCTGCCCACTCTTCAAGGTCGAAGATGACTACCCTTGGTAGCCCCTCGTCAAGCAACAACCCTTGACAAATAAAAAACCGCCTCTACGCTTCTAGTAGTCAAGACCAATGGGATTCACCATTGGCAAGAAGTCGTAAAGGAGAAGGTATGGCACGAAAGTTAGTGCGCCTCAACATTCAGGAGACGAGCGGTGTAGACCACCCTGCTCACCTTACTGAAGGCTGGGTCGTAATGAAATCTGCAAACCCAACCGATGTGACTGCGGTTCTTGACGAACTGCGTCCCGAAGAAGTAGCAGTAGAAGCCCCCGTTGAAGACTTGGAAAAGTCTGAGGAAATCATTGTTGTTGACGAAACACCTGAAGTTGAGGAACTAGTCAAGAGCGAAGAAGCCGAAGAAGTTTCTGATGAAACGGCAGTAGATAAGGCTACAGAAATCGAGACAACTGAATCGGCAACCGCCGAGGAAGTATTCACAACCTTTGTTTCCAAGGAGGAAACTATGTCTAACACTTCAGATGTAACTGCCCCAGAGGTAGTTATTATTCCTGAGGCTGCTAGTGAGGCTGACATTATTAAGGCTATGCCTGCCGCCATCCGCAAGATGCTGGACGAGGCAACCGCAAACTCAGAAGCAGCGCTCCGCAAGGCTGCCGCTTCAGAGCAAGCACTCATCGCAGAGCGTGAAGCCCGTGCCGATGAAGCCGCAGTAATCAAAGCAGCACAGTGGTCACACCTAAACCTTGACCCTTCAATCGTAGGACCTGCTCTTCGTCGTCTTTCTGAGACTGACAGCACTCTTGCTACAGAAGTAGTTAAGGCTCTCGACAGCGCAAATGCTGTTGCTGAGACAAACGCCGTATTCACCGAAGTTGGTTCAGACGCTCCTGTTGCTACTGACGATGCTTTCTCAAAGATGGAAAACCTTGCTAAGGCTGCAGTTGCTAACGGCACTTCACCATCATTCGAGTCTGCAATCATGTCAGTTGCTCAAAGCAACCCTGACCTTTACTCGGCATACCTTAACGAGAAGGGTCGTTAATAATGGCTTACGAACAGAATCCATATGCCATCAAGATTACGCTTGTTGCTGACTCTAGCCTTTCGGCTTCTAGTCAGTTCCTATTCGTAAAGACTGGTTCTCAAATCACTAGTACCACTTCGGCTGTTGCCGTTACTGGCGCTACAGACCGTCCAATTGGTGTTCTTCAGAACCAACCAGTTGTTCGTTCATCAGGTTACTCAGAAGCAGAAGTTACTGTTTCTGGTGTTACCAAGGTAGTTGCTGGTGGAAACATCTCAATTGGTTCAATTTTAACAACTAACGCTTCAGGACAGGCTGTTGTTGCTGTTCCTGGAACAGACACGACCAAGTTTATCCTTGGAACAGCGCTTACTGCTGGTGTTAGCGGAGACTATGTCACTGCTGTCATCAACTGTGGTGCTGCTAGTCGTGCGGCTTAAGGTAGAAAGGACTAACCCATGCCACAGCCAAACGTAAATAATGTTCACATTGACGCAATCTTGACTAACATCTCGGTTGCTTACATTCAGAACACAGCAAACTTCATTGCCGACAAGGTTTTCCCAACGGTTCCTGTTGACAAGAAGAGCAACCTGTACTTCAAGTACACCAAGGATGACTGGTTCCGTGACGAGGCTCAACGCCGTGCTGACGGAACTGCATCTGCTGGTTCAGGCTACGGACTGACCACCGACAACTACACGGCTGACGTGTACGCCTTTCACAAGGACATTGGTGACCAGACTCGTGCTAACGCCGACAACCCACTGAACCCCGACATGGAAGCAACGCAGTTTGTAACTCAGCGTTTGCTCCTTCGTCGTGAAGTTCAATGGGCAACTGACTACTTCACCTCAGGTGTTTGGGGAACTACCGTAACTGGTACGACTGCCGCAAACGTCCTTGGTACGATTTGGAATGACTACGTTCTTTCACCTACGTCATACACTTCAGACCCAATTGCCGAAGTAGAAATCGCAAAGGCAACCATTCTGCAGACCACTGGTTACGAGCCAAACACTTTCGTGTTGGGCTACAAGGTATTCCAGACTCTTAAGAACCACCCTTTGCTCGTTGACCGTTACAAGTACACCCAAGCCGGTGCAATTGTTACCGAGGACCTTCTCGCTCAATTGTTCGGTGTTGACCGTGTACTCGTCGCTAAGGCAGTAGTAAACACAGGTGCAGAAGGACTCAACGCTCCTGGTAACGAAACTATGAACTTCGTTGCTGGTAACTCTTGCCTCCTTTGCTACACCGCTCCAAACCCAGGTCTTATGACACCTTCTGCTGGTTACACATTCATGTGGACTGGCGTTTCTGGTGGACTAGGAACAACTGTTGGTGTTTCACGCTTCCGTTTGGAAGAGTTGAAGGCTGACCGTGTTGAAGGTGAAATCGCTTTCGACAACAAGGTTGTTGCTTCAGACCTCGGTTACTTCTGGGCTGGAATTACTAACAACTAGTAGTTATGCCTAAACCTACCTTTTCACACCGAGCCGTTATTGACTTCACAGACAGTGACGGCTCGGTGGTGAAGGCTGGTGACCTTTGCTCAAACCAAAATTGGTCTTGGCAAGGACAGCAGTACGTTGAACAAAAAGGCTGGGTCAAGCCTTTGAGTGGCAAAGAAATCGCCACAATGACCGCCGAATATGAGGCTCAAGAAGCCAAAGCAAGTGCTGAAAAAGCCACTAAAGAAGCCGCAAAAACCGCAAAAACCACCCCTGCAAAGAAAGCCTCAAAGAAGGCTGTAGCAGATGAAGCACCAGCCGATGAAACCGTTGCACCAGCAGACGAAACGCCTGTAGTGCCAGCGCCAGCCGATGACGCACCAGTGGTGGAATCTACTGACGCAGACACCGAAAAGAAGTAGTCAAACTCGTAACTATGAGGTACTACTTGTCAGGTCCCTCAAAAGGACTCCCTGACCGCAACCAATTTAGGTTTCAAGAGGCACTCCAACGCCTTCGTAAAGACGATTTGGACATCTATTGCCCAGTCGAGGTGAACTCACCTACCGATGACAAGGATGCCGAGAACGCCCAAATAAAGTCTAATCTGACCGAACTACTGAAATGTGACGCACTAATTGTTATCCCTTGGTGGGGAAGCAGCGAAGAAGCGAAAATTGAAGTAGCAATCTGCCTTAGTTCTGGAATACCTATCTACTATTTCGACATTCACGCAACCAAGCCACTCAAGAATCTGGCTAATGCCAAGATTATTACTCGTGCTGAAATGTTGGCACAATGAGTGACTTAAATCAATACGATGGCTTTGATGACGGCGAGTGGGATGACCCAGAGCACCCGTGGCATCCGCTACCCGGAGTTCGTACTGGTTCTGAACTAACCAAAGGTGAAAGAGCGGCGGACACCGTTCGTAACCGTATGGGTTCTTGGGGATTTGTAGGAACATTCCTTTTCTTTATGCTCTGTTGGGCGATAATGAACAGCATTGCAATGCACAACAAAGGTTTTGACCCCTACCCTTACATCCTTCTCAACCTTTTTCTTTCTATGCTGGCTGGACTTCAGGGTGCGATTTTGCTTATTGCTGCGAAACGTGCCGATGCCGTTGCTGCGGAACAGGCACTTTCTCACTTGACTATCTCAAAGACAAGTAGTGAAATCATCCATGAACTAAAACACGAACTTGCCAAAAACACGGAAATGACAGAGTATGTCCACCGTCTCATAAAAGACTTGGAAGCATCTAGCAACGAGTAGTGAAATCAGTTATAGTGAGATAACTATGACTACCTACTTTTCAACCGGCAAAGAACCAACAGTTAATGTTTCACAAAGACTGATTCCCGAATTCCCTGAAGGTGGCGACCCACGTTTTCGTGCCGTTCTTGCTGAAATGTTGGCTCTTCACATTAAAAAGGGTAGAGACTACGGAACACAGGCAGACATTTACGCCAATGTTCGTGGTAGCGAGGAACTCGACATACCTGCCTGGAAAGGTGTGCTTATTCGCTCGATGGATAAGGTGAAAAGATTATGCAATGCTGCCAAAGGCGCAAAGATGGCAAACGAGTCTGTCCAAGACAGTTGGATTGACCTAGCCAACTATGCGGTTATTGGTTTGATTACTTACAACGAATGGCAAGAAGCGCAAAGCCAATGTGATTGTGGTGGAAACTGCTCTTGCGGTAAGTAAGTCTTAAAAAGACAAATCTTGTGGCAAACTAGAAGCAGTAACCACGACCTTTTAGGAGTACCATGGCGCAAATTTTTACCAACTCTGGCTTAACGGCAATCTTTCATCAGTTGAGCATTGGTGCTACCCCATCAAGTACGCCAGCAACCTACTATGTAGGTCTATTCTCTGGCGGAACGGGAACAACCATTCCTAATGCAACAGCGACTCTAAGTTCTTTTGGTGGTTCATTTACTGAAATGGTTGGCTCAGGATACAGCCGACAAGAAGTTAATTTTAATAGCCCAACTCTCGCCATTGCCTATGACGCACCATCGCCAGTTCTTGAAACAACACTTGATGGCGATGCTTCTGCTAACTCTTGGTTTGTAAATCTAAATTCTGTTGCAGGGCTTCTTGCTGGAATGACAATTGTTATTGGCACAGAAGACCCAAAGACTATTGCCGCAATTAACGGCTCAGAAGTCATCCTTACTTCACCACTATCTTCTCTACAATCAGATGGTTCAATGGTTGTTGCAGGAGACTCGGTTTCAGGAGAGCGTTCAATCGGTGCAACCGTAACGTTCCTATCTACTGGAACATGGGAACCAGCAAACGGATACTTCATTACGAACTCTGCCTCTGGCAACTCAGGAAACATTTACTACTTCAGTAACTTTGCCGACCAGACTAGCCCGACACTCGGTGCCAATGACACACTACAGGTCACCCCTACTTGGTTGTTGAGCAACTAATAGACGGTGACCCCATAAAAGGGGATTGATGTCCAGGATTGCTTATACACAAGTTGATTACATTGGTGGTGCGATTGGAGCGACGCTCGCTTCAGCCGTCCTGCCCACTGACACGACCATCCTCATTAACGGGACGGACGCAACGTGGGGCACACTTGGTGAAATCGCTGGCTTCTACTTAAGCCTCGACTACGGAACTGTCTCTCAGGAAAAGATTTGGGTTCCACAGGGAACGTACAACTGGTCTGTTGGCGCACTTTTCATCAACAACGTTGTTCGTGGTCAAGACGACACCAGCGCCCAATCCCACGCCCTTGGCTCAACGGTTATTCCCGTGTTCACCGCCGAGGACTTGCGTGAAGCAAACAAGGCTGTCGTTAATACCGTTGCTTTGGCTCAAGAACAGGGTGACATCCTCTACGCAAGTGGTGGAAACCAGTTTGCTCGTCTGCCAATCGGTACAAACGGCGAGGTTCTCTTCGTCGAAAGTGGCACTCCTGTTTGGACTTCACCTTCACTTGTACAAGGACCACAAGGCGCTACTGGCACGACAGGCGCTCAAGGACGACAAGGGGCACAAGGAAGCCAAGGTTCAACTGGCTCTACAGGTGCGCAAGGCAGTCAAGGAGCGACTGGTTATCAAGGGTATATCGGTGCTCAAGGAAATCAAGGATTTCAGGGTAACCAAGGTTCTACTGGACCACAAGGCACACAGGGCGTACAAGGATTTGTTGGTGCTCAAGGTGTTCAAGGAGTCCAAGGTGCTACAGGCGCTACGGGTACCGTAGGTGCGCAAGGCTCAACCGGACCACAAGGTACGACTGGTCTACAAGGAGTACAAGGCTCACAGGGGTACCAAGGGAACCAAGGGTATCAAGGAGTTACTGGGAACGCAGGAACACAAGGCGTACAGGGCTATCAAGGTGCTCAAGGACCACAGGGTACGCAGGGGGTTACTGGTGCGCAAGGCACAATGGGCGCACAGGGTACACAGGGTTTGCAGGGTGCGCAAGGAATCCAAGGCGTAACGGGCGCACAAGGTGTACAAGGACTTCAGGGCGTACGAGGATTACAAGGACTTCAAGGTAGTCAAGGAACGACTGGTCAAATCGGTAACCAAGGTAACCAAGGACCAGTAGCGTTCGGCATTACGCCCGGCGGTGTTCTTTTTGGTGCTTCTGACGGTAGCGCAACGTGGGTTACCTCGGCTGGTGTTGCTGGACAGTTGCTTATGTCATACGGTGACATCGAGAACGGCGGACCAGAGTGGATTAACTCAGCCGTTCACGAACCAGTTATGGCGGCGACCACTGGTGAAAACATCGAAGGTACGTTCGTACTCGGCGGTAACTCAAACAATGACATTCCTACTTACGCCGACACGCTGACTTTCCCTTACACGGGCACTTGGCTGGTGGACGGCTGGACTGTTCAGGCAGACAACCGTTTGTTGCTGAAAGACCAAACAGACTCGACTCAAAACGGTGTTTATGTTGTCCTTGCTCAAGGTTCACCAAGCCATCAGTGGGTGCTGTGCCGTGACAACGACATGGACACGATTGACAAGATTGGTGCCGCTCTTATTCAGGTGTACGAAGGCGTACAAAATGGTGGAACTACTTGGCAATGCGGAGCGTCTGCTCTAGGAACGCTGGGAACCACCAAAATCCCCTTCTACGCCAATGCGAACACCGCCAACTACGGCGAAGCAGGACAACTGCTCATGTCCTACGGCAATCTCGGTTACAACGGTCCGCCCCAGTTTGTTCAATACAACATTCACGAACCCGTTATCGTCGCCTCTACTGGAAACGTCCAACTTAACTACACCGTCGGCAACAACACCACGAATGACTGGCCCCACGGCGTAGACACGCTCAAGAAATCAGCCTTTGGTGCGGTAACCATAGACGGACACCAACTCGCAGTTGACGACCGATTCCTACTCAAAAACCAGATTGACGCTCGACAAAATGGTTTGTACGTTGTAATCCACGACGGTACCGACGGTGTAAATCAGTTCCAAGCCTGTCGTGACAACGATGCCGACACAATTAACAAGATTTCCGCCTCGTTGATTCAGGTCTATCAGGGCACTGAAAATGGTGGCACAACGTGGCAGGTTCAGTCCAAGTTAACCGACACCCTTGGCACAACGCCAATCACCGTGGCGTATGTACCGACTATCGCTGGTGGTTACGGCACTGCTGGGCAACTCCTTATGTCGTATGGCGACCTCGGAGAGAACGGTTCACCTCAATACACCCAGTTCAACATTCACGAGCCAGTTCAGGTTGTTTCCAATACAAACCTTAACTTCACCTACGTTAGTGGCGAGGACGACACCAACGACTATCCCACTGACGCAGACGTAATCAACTACAACAACGCTGGTCGCCTAACGATTGACGGTTACACACTCTCACTTGGTGACCGCTTCCTTTTGGTCGGTCAAAACACTGCTCTACAAAACGGCTTGTACGTCGTTATGCAAGACGGTTCCACCACAGGTTTCTCTGCCGTCCGTGACAATGACATTGACACATCTAACAAACTCGCCGCCTCGATTGTCCAAGTGCTTCGTGGCACCTCTCTTGGTGGCTCGGTTTGGATTACCAACTTCAAGTCAACCGACACCCTCGGCGTTGACCCCGTTGGTTTTCAGCAGTTTGGGCTTCAGGGTCCGCAAGGATACCAAGGTGCTTCCGGTTCACAGGGTTCACAAGGCGCACAAGGATACCAAGGCATTGCTGGAACAGCATTTAACGTTCAAGGTTCATACGCCACTTACTCCAACCTTGAAGGCGCTTACCCAACTGGTCCAGTGACGGCTGGCTACGCCTACATCGTCGGTACTGAAATCTATGTATGGTCAGTCGCTCAGTCTGAGTGGATTAGCGTCGGTAGCGTTCAGGGGCCTCAAGGTGTTCAGGGTGGGCTTGGCGTTCAAGGCACCCAAGGAACACAAGGTCTACAAGGAAGCCAAGGCGTTCAGGGCGCTTCAGGTGCCACCGGACCACAAGGGTACCAAGGCACAACAGGAGCACAGGGAACTCAAGGCAATCAGGGCTATCAGGGTTTTCAAGGCTACACAGGAGCACAAGGCTCAACAGGAGCACAAGGTACACAGGGATATCAAGGTGTTACAGGTGCTACTGGACAGCAAGGTGCACAAGGTCTTACTGGTACGCAGGGGGCGCAAGGCAATCAAGGTACAACTGGTCTAACTGGCCCGCAAGGATACAACGGTGCGACGGGTGCTCAAGGAGCGACTGGTTCAACTGGACCACAAGGCTCGACTGGCGCACAAGGCTCAACGGGTGCTCAGGGAGCGACTGGTAGTCAAGGCGCTACGGGTGCTCAGGGTGTAACTGGTTCTCAAGGAGCAACGGGAGCACAAGGAGCAACAGGTTCTCAGGGCGCAACTGGCGCACAGGGAGCACAAGGCTCGACGGGCGCTCAAGGTTCTACAGGTGCCAACGGTACAAATGGTGCTACGGGTGCGCAGGGTTCCGCCGCTTCAATAACAGTGGGTGCAACGGTCACTCTGGGTGCTGGAAACCAAGCAGTTGTTACCAACTCTGGTAATCAATCAGCGGCGGTCTTTAACTTCGGCATCCCACAAGGACCACAAGGTGCTACGGGTTCTACGGGTTCAAACGGTGCCCAAGGTGCAACTGGCGCACAGGGTTCTACTGGCGTACAAGGGTCACAAGGTTCAACAGGTGCCCAAGGCGCAACTGGTATTACGCCTTCGTTCTCAATAGGTACGGTTGGAACGGTTGCTTACACGCAAGGTGCGCAAGCCACCATCTCTGGCACACAAGCGGCACCAGTTCTTTCGCTGAACATCCCACAAGGTCCACAGGGTTCTCAAGGCTCAATGCCTACCCCGACCATTACTGGAAAGTCAAGTGGATACACGCTTCAAGCATCAGACAACGGAAACGTCATTGTTCTTACTTCTGCTGCCCAAGTTACATTGCCTTCTAGTGGATTTACTGCCGGTCAGACAGTAACTATCGTTGCTCTAACTACTGGTTCAAGCATTACTGGTAGTGGTGTTATGTCCACAGGTGCAACTATTGGAACGCCGACTCTTCGTGTGGCTGGTTCAGTAGCAACTGCTGTTTATCTCGGAACAAGTTACACCGGTTACTCGTCATACTCATGGCTCGTTACTGGTGACATTGCATAATGTTTATCCCTACCGGTGTAGTCGCTTCGTCTAAGACGAATCACCTTTTCACAATACCAAATGCACCAACAATTGGTACTGTTACTATAAATAGTTATGGTTTACCGGCAGGCGTTACCGTTACATGGTCCGCACCTTCGTATACAACGCAAAACCAGCCAACCAATTACTACGTATATTTGAACAATTCTTCTGGCAGCACTTTGGTTTCTGGTCCAATTGCTTTTGGTACAAACACTTCTACATTTAATGTAAATTGCTCAGCAAATACTGCTTATTGGTTTACCGTAATAGCAGGAAACTCCGCAGGTCAAAGTGCTGCAAGTTCAAATAGCAGTACTCTCTACCCGAATAATCCACCAAGCGCACCAGCAGTAAGCAACTCAATTGGAAGTTCGTTATCAGCATACGTTTCATCATCAGGAAGCACTGCTACCGCTACCTTTACAGTCTCTTGGACAGCGCCAACAATTTCAAATGGCAATACGCCAACTGGCTACTACGTTTACGACAACTACAGCACTACTCCCCATGCCACAATCGCCTATGGAACAAACACGGCAACTTTTAGCCAGCCGGTAACCGCTCTTTACTCATATGCTTTTTACGTCAAAGCGTACAATGCCTCTGGCGGTACCAATAGTGGTTATACAAATGCAGTCACTCCATTCACCGCCCCAAGCACACCGACTATTGGAACGGCAACAGTCACCGACTCAACGCACGTTTCCGTTGCATTTACGCCTGGTTCAACCTCTGGGGCATCCCCGGCAACTTCGTACATAGTCACAGACACTTCAACTGGCACTACGGCTACTGGCTCAAGCAGTCCAATCGCCATTAACGAAACGTACACACGGGGTAGTTCTTACGCATTTAACGTAGTTGCAGTCAACGGTGCAGGTAACAGTTCAGCCAGTTCTACTAGCAACTCTGTCATACCGTATCCAACATCATTTACTGCTAATTTCGTAATTGTTGGTGGAGGTGGAGGCGGAGGTCGCTACACGGGTGGTGGTGCTGGTGGGTACGCAACAGGTACAACTACCATTACTCCGGGAACTCAATACAGTGGTTCATACGGCGCAGGTGGTAGTGGTACTACCTCTACTTCAAGTGCCGGTGGTACGGGTGGTTCAAGTACATGGAACGGCTCTACGGCAAGTGGTGGTGGCGGTGGTGGTTATGTAGGCACCTTAAAGGGAACTGGTGGTGCTAGTGGAAACGGAAACACTGGTGGAGTCGGAACATCAACTGCTGGTGGTGGAGGTGGTGGTGCCGGTGGTAATGGTCACGCCGCCTCAGGTTCAACTGCTGGTGCTGGTGGAAGCGGTCTACAAACTACTGGAAACCTTGCCTATTTTGTTAGTTCTTACGGTGGCGGTGGAGGTGGTTCTAACACCTCTAACGTTCAAGCATCGACAGGAGGCGGTACTGGATTTGGTGGAGGTAGTTCAAATGGTCAGGCTGCCGCTTACGCCAATGGTGGTGGAGGTAATGTTACAATATGGTGGTTAGCATCAGATTACGCAGGCTCTCCAAGCGTCAATGGCGCTATTTACACGCCATACAGCATTACCACGCCTACTGGTACTTACAACTACCTTTCATTAAATGGTGGTAGTGGCGGTGGAACCTCTACTTCCTTTACAGTTACTTTCTAAATAACCTTACATAGGTTACTGAAATGGTGTAGGGTGTGGAAATGTTATCTATCTTCACACCAAGTCACAACACCAAATGGCTCAATGTTTGCTACGACAGCCTTGTTGCACAAACCGAAACAGATTGGGAATGGATTGTTCTTCTAAACGGTAAAGCCGTTAATGACAAAATGAAGTGGTACGACCACGCTGACGCTCGTGTCAAAGTTATTACCACCGACTCTGAAGCAATTATTGGAACACTTAAGAGCGAAGCAGTTGCTTTGTGTAGTGGTGAAATCCTTGTTGAACTTGACCACGATGACGCTTTGACTCCAAACGCCCTTGCAGAAATTAAAGCCGCATTTGAGGCAGACGCAGAGGTCGGATTTGTGTATTCAGACTTTGCTGAAATAGACGAGCAAGGCAACCCCAGCAAGCGTGAGTTTGACCGTTCTTACGGCTGGTCTTACTACGACGACGAGGACGGACACCACGTTTGTGAAGGAAAGTCACCACACCCCCACCACGTCGCCTACATTTGGTTTGCTCCGAACCACTTGCGAGCCTTTCGTGCTGAAACGTACAAGAAAATCGGCGGATACAACAAGTCTCTACGCATTTGCGACGACGCTGACATTATGGTGCGCTTCTACAAGGTTACAAAGTTTCACCACATTCAAAAGAAGTTGTACCTACAGCGCCTCCACAGCAAGCAGAGTCAGGCTCAGCAGGAACTGAACAACGAAATCCAACAAAAGACTGTAGAAATCTATGACCGCAACATCATGGAAATGTCAGTGAAATGGGCAAAAGACAAAAACTTGCTAGCACTTGACCTCGGTGCGGCGCACAACCCAGCGCCCGGCTTCTTGTCGGTGGATATGCACGAGCCAGCCGACCTAGTTGGCGACATTTTCAACGTTTTGGGCGACATGGAGGACGGCACGGTTGGTGTAATCCGTGCTGCTGACTTCCTAGAGCACATTCCTGACAAAGTTCGCCTGTGGAACGAAATGTACCGAGTCTTGGCTCAAGGTGGAATGTTGCTAACACTCACCCCTAGTACTGACGGGCGAGGCGCTTACCAAGACCCAACCCACAACGCTTTCTACAACGAAAACAGTTTTTGGTACTGGATTGACGCTAACTACCGCAAGTACGTTCCCGAAATCAAGACTGATTTCCAAAAGAGCCGTATGATGACGTTCTATCCAAGCCCTTGGCACCAGACCCACCAGATTCCCTATGTTTGCGCCAATCTGATTGCCATTAAGGATGACTCAGAGCGATTTGGTGGTCAGTTAGGGGCTTAGAGAAAATCAAAGGTTGGGGTAAGATTGCTTCAGACTAGCGCCATCGTCTAAACCTAGTCGTGAAGTGGTGAAATAATGGCAAGGGTTTCTTACACACAGAATAGTTACGTTGGTGCCGCACCAAACGCATTTCTGTATGCCGCCCTTGACAACACCTCGACCACAGTAGTCCTCACCAACACCACTGGTGGCTGGACTGGATTAGGTTCAACGGGTGGCTTCTTCCTTGACATCAGTATTGGTACTGAAAACGAGGAAAAGATTTATGTACCGGCTGGTTCATACAACTGGACAGCCCTCACCGTTACCCTCACTGGCGTTCAACGTGGTGCTGACGGCACACTTGCCCTTACCCACCCCGTCAACGCCGTTGTCGCACCAGTTTCTACTGCCATTGACTTTGCTGAAGCCAACAAAGCGGTTGCCAATACCATTGGACAAATCCAAGAATCTGGCGACTTACTCATCGGTAGTGGTGAAAACGAACTATCTCGTCTCGGTGTCGGTACGCAGGGCGAAGTCCTCACCGTACAGTCAGACGGCTCGGTGTCTTGGAGTGCCGCAGGTGCTCGTGGGTATCAGGGTGTTCAAGGTGCTCAAGGTAGCCAAGGAGTGCAAGGCACTCAAGGTTCGACGGGCGCAACTGGACAACAGGGTTCGCAAGGCGCTACAGGTAGTACAGGAGACACTGGTGCGCAGGGCACACAAGGTCCGCAAGGTGTTACTGGCGCACAAGGCGCTACGGGAAGCACGGGTGCGCAAGGAACGCAGGGTCATCAGGGTTACCAAGGTGTAACGGGTTCTCAGGGAAGCACAGGAGCGCAAGGAAGTACAGGCGCTCAGGGAAGCCAAGGGTATCAAGGTACGCAGGGCGTACAAGGCTCTACAGGTGCCACTGGTTCCCAAGGAAATCAGGGTTACCAAGGCTCGACAGGAGCAACTGGTCCGCAAGGAACGCAAGGCACGACTGGTCTAACGGGTGCTACCGGACCACAAGGCTCAACTGGTCTTACTGGCTCTCAGGGTGTTCAAGGTGTCCAAGGCTCGCAGGGCTATCAAGGTGCAACTGGTTCACAAGGTCAGACTGGTAGCCAAGGCTCGACTGGCGCAACAGGAACACAAGGACCGCAAGGTACGCAAGGTGTAATCGGTGTCACTGGTTCGCAGGGTGTTCAGGGGGCGACAGGCGTTCAAGGCGTTCAAGGTTTCCAAGGTCAACAGGGTTTTCAGGGCGCAACTGGCTTACAAGGTTCGACTGGTTCCCAAGGATTGCAGGGTTTTCAGGGTTACCAAGGCAGTCAAGGTTCTCAAGGAACACAAGGTGCAATGGGTTACCAAGGACAGGTCGGTAACACTGGTTTCATTGGACCGCAAGGCTTCCAAGGAAATCAAGGTTATCAAGGTGCTCCTTCTACAGTTCAGGGGCCGCAGGGTTACCAAGGAAATCAGGGTAACCAAGGTTCAACTGGTGCCACTGGCGCACAAGGAACGCAGGGCTTACAAGGACAGTTGGGTTACCAAGGACCACAGGGTTATCAAGGTAATCAAGGTTCAACTGGCGCTCAAGGCTCAACAGGTGCTCAAGGAAGTCAAGGTTATCAGGGTACTCAAGGTGTTCAGGGTCTAAACCTCAGTTTCAAGGGCGCATACAGTTCGTCCTACACTTATTACTACATTGGTGATGTTGTCACCTACAATGGCAGTTCTTACGTTTGCTACGCAGGTAGCGGTATACAAAACGTTGTGCCAACCAACTCGACCTACTGGCAGTTGATGGCGCAGGTCGGTTCCCAAGGAACACAGGGATACCAAGGAAATCAAGGCACACAAGGCGTACAAGGCGCAACTGGTGTTCAAGGAAGCCAAGGCTCACAAGGTGTCACGGGTGCGCAGGGAACAACTGGTTCTAGTGGTCCGCAGGGGTATCAGGGTTATCAAGGTGTTCAGGGAGCGCAAGGTCTACAAGGTACCCAAGGCGTACAAGGTTCGACGGGTAATACTGGCTCGCAGGGAGCGCAAGGTCTACAAGGATTCCAAGGTTATCAAGGTACACAAGGTGTTATTGGTGTAACAGGTAATCAAGGTACACAAGGTGCAACGGGTGCACAAGGCTCCACGGGTGCACAAGGCGCAACAGGAACGCAGGGTGTACAAGGTACCCAAGGTACTCAGGGTCACCAAGGCTATCAAGGTGTCACTGGTTCCACGGGTGGTTACGGTCCACAAGGTACGCAAGGTACGCAAGGTGCGCAAGGTAGCCAAGGTAACCAAGGTTTTGCTGGTGATATTTACTCGACGACGAGCACGACCAACCTTACTGGAATAACTGCTGGCAACTTCTCTTTGACTGTTGGAACTGGTCTTGCTTACTCATCACCACAAACGATTGTTGCCGCTGTTGACTCCAATGACTACTTCACCGCCACCGTTCTTTCTTACAACTCAACAACTGGTGTTTTGACATTCAACATTGCCTCTGCTGAGGACATTGTTGGTTCACCATCAGGTTCGTCTTGGACTGTAAACCTTGACGGTGCCGTTGGTCCGCAGGGTGTTAAAGGGTCACAAGGTACTCAAGGTACGCAAGGAAATCAAGGCTTCCAAGGTAGCCAAGGTTTTCAGGGCTATCAAGGCTCCACAGGTTCGCAAGGCAGTCAGGGTTACCAAGGAGCCACTGGTTCGCAGGGTTCTCAAGGATACCAAGGCTCTACTGGCACTACTGGGTTGCAAGGCTCTCAGGGTGCTACTGGTCAGCAAGGAACACAGGGCAACCAAGGTGTTCAGGGAAGTCAAGGCGTACAGGGTTCTCAAGGTTCTCAGGGTAATCAAGGTATCCAAGGTTTCCAAGGTGCTCAGGGAACGCAAGGTAACCAAGGCGTACAAGGATTTCAAGGAAATCAGGGATACCAAGGCTATCAGGGTCAGACTGGCTCGCAGGGTTACCAAGGCAGTCAGGGAAACCAAGGCTCGCAGGGTTACCAAGGAACGCAAGGTTTCCAAGGAACTGCTGGTCAAGCAACCAACATTCAGGGCGAATACAACACACTCGAAGACCTTAACGCCGCCTTCCCAGACGGTCCAACGATGGAGAGCAACTCATACGTTGTCCAAGGTGAACTATACGTTTGGGATACTGACACTCTCGCTTGGGTTAGTGTCGCCAACATTATTGGACCGCAAGGTTACCAAGGCTACCAAGGTGCGCAAGGTTCACAGGGTAACATCGGTGACCCAGGTATCTACGAGTCCAATGACGGAATGCCACCTTCAGACGTTACAATCCTCTGGCTAGACGAAACTTCTCAACCTACGGTTCTACAAGGTGCGCAAGGTGCACAAGGTAATAACGGTTCTACTGGACCGCAAGGCTCGCAGGGCGTACAAGGAGCACAGGGAAATCAAGGGGTGCAGGGCGCTCAGGGTTCACAAGGCTCGCAAGGTTACCAAGGCTCACGAGGCTACCAAGGCTACCAAGGTGCTGTTTATCAGACGACTTCTAGCGACACGCTGACGCTTTCGTCTTTTGTGATTAACGATGTATTTACTCTTACGGTTGGTGAAAACCTTTCATACACCAACGGCGAGTCGGTAGTTATTTGTGACAGTGATGACGCAACTGTCTTTATGACCGCTTCCATCATCGGTTACACGCCAAGTGACGGCACTCTTGAAGTGAAAGCCACACAAGTTTCGCCATACGGCAACCCAATAAGTTCTTGGAACGTCAATCTCAGCGGAATCCCCGGCGTACAGGGTTACCAAGGTGCGACAGGTGCGCAGGGTGTCATTGGCACACAGGGTGTCCAAGGAACGCAGGGTTCCCAAGGCGCTACTGGAACGCAAGGAGCACAAGGGTCGCAGGGCTACCAAGGCTACACAGGCTTGCAAGGAGTCCAAGGCACACAAGGAACTCAAGGCTCGACTGGTTTTCGTGGTGATACTGGACCGCAGGGAAGCACAGGAAGTCAGGGCGCTCAAGGTGCGCAAGGTGCTAACGGAAACAATGGTGCGCAGGGAGCGCAGGGTGCTCAAGGAGTAACGGGAGCACAAGGCTCAACCGGTTCTCAAGGCTTGACTGGTTCACAAGGCTCACAAGGCGCTAACGGAACGCAAGGTTACACAGGCGCTCAGGGTACGCAAGGTTACCAAGGAACACAGGGTCACCAAGGTGTCGCTGGAAGCCAAGGCACACAGGGATACCAGGGGTATCAGGGTTACCAAGGTTACACAGGCGCTCAGGGTTATCAGGGATACCAAGGAAATGCTGGTTCGCAGGTTGTAACCTTACGTTCAGCATCAGCAACCGCCACTGCTAACGAAGCCACCCTCTTTACTGGCTCAACTTCTGGTCAGACCATTACTGCGCCATCAGCCACAGCAAACGCAACGTGGCGTATTATTAACCGTGCCTCCGTAACGGTCAATCTTGGATTCACCAGTAATGCTATGTACCCATTGGGTTATGGTTCGTCAGTAACTTCATACGTCATTGCACCAAACTCGTCTTACACATTTATCAACTACAATGGTGGAAACTGGTACATGATTACGTCGGCTGACGCTGGTGACCTTGTGAACACGTTGCCAATCGCCAACGGTGGAACTGGTTTAACGACCCTTGGTACGCAAGGTCAGGCTCTGGTAGTCAACTCAAGTGGAACTGCCTTAACCTACGCCACTATCGGCGCTCAGGGTGCCCAAGGCTTTCAGGGTTCGCAAGGAAGCCAAGGTGCAACGCCTACAGCGCCTCTTGACCTAGCCATTTCCACCACAACCAATACCGACCCACTGACGATTCAGTCATCCAACGGTCACGGTGGTTCTAACTACGCAGGTCTAATGACCTTGACGAACACAAACTCAGGTGCTTCCAACCCTCAAAAGTCAATCCGTATGAACAATAACGGTGGGCTGGAAATCGTCAATAACGCCTACAACACCACCATTTTCTCGCTTGACGACAGCGGAAACCTCAATGTCGCTGGTACGCACAATGGCGTTTCCTTGGGCGATACGGGCTGGATTCAGGTTACTTCGTTCAGCAATGGCTTCTCGGCGGTCAGCGGTGACTCGGTTTACTATAGGCGGATAAACAACGTTGTTTACATGGTTGGCGCTATTTCTGGTGGAACAGCCGGTCAGACCGCCTTTACCCTGCCTTCTGGATACCGCCCAGCATACCAAGCGAACTATGTTGCACTGCAGTACGGAACCGCCAACATGACCTACGTTACGATTGACACAAGCGGAAACGTAACGCCAAACCAGTCAGCAACGTGGCTTTCTGGTTTTGCAGTGCCAGTAAACTAGTGAAATCCTAGACGTGGGTTTCCCAAAATCCGTTGTAAGATTTGGATTAGAAAACGTTGGGATTACGCCCCTCTAGCAGCAAGGGTCTTTAATGGCACAGTTGAAGTATTGGAACGGCTCAGAATGGGTACCAGCGATTGTCGGTGCTCAAGGAAATCAAGGTTTCCAAGGCTCGTCGCCCGTTGCCGTTGTCTGGTATGACACGACTAACCCCGTAAACGTAGGTGACAGCCTCGCTGTAGGCGCTGATGACGTATCTGCTTTCCAAGCACAGCAGACCGTAATGATTTACCAAGACTTCAACAACTACCTTGTTGGAACCATAGAAGGAATCAACACTGGTGGTTTAGAAGGTCACGGACAAAAATCCGTCTATATCTACATTACTGAAATCTTTGGAGCCATTTCTGAGTACAACCCAACGATGTACCTCTACAGCACCATCGGTCCGCAAGGTACGCAAGGTGACACGGGTTCTTTGGGTCAGGGCTTTACTTTTGATGGAAACTGGGCGACAGACCAGACCTATATTCCATACACAGTTGTTCAATACAACGGAACTTCATACCTTTACACAGGCACGGGAAACCTACAGTCCAACACCAGCCCAGACGTTGATACTGAGCACTGGTACATTTTCGCCGCTGGTGGTGAAAAAGGTGCTCAGGGATACCTCGGTGCCCAAGGACCTACGGGTGCTCAAGGCTCACAAGGTGCCGCTGGTCAGGGTTACACCTTCGAGGGTCTTTGGGACGAAACCACGACATACGAACCAAGAAGTGTTGTACGTTACAACGGCTCGACATACCTCTCACTTACGACGACTACTGGCGATGAGCCTGACACGTCTGGCTCCGAGTGGGCAATCTTTGTTCAGCAAGGTGTTCAGGGTTCACAGGGAACAACTGGTGCGCAAGGACCGCAGGGAAATCAAGGATTACAAGGTGAAACTGGTGCTACTGGACTTCAGGGCTACCAAGGAAACCAAGGTAATCAGGGTTATCAAGGCGTAACTGGTGCTCAAGGTGCACAAGGTAATCAGGGATTTCAGGGAAATCTTGGTACGCAAGGTAACCAAGGCCCCGTTGCTTTTGGTATTACTTCGGGTGGCGTTCTTTTTGGTGCCGAAGATGGTTCGGCAACTTGGACGACCAATGCTGGAAACTCAGGACAAATCCTTATGTCCTACGGAGAAATCGCCAACGGCGGACCAGAGTGGACGACATTCGGTATTCACGAGTTCATTACTGCCGCCACGACTGGTGAAAACATTGAAGGAACTTACACCGTCGGCGCAGACACGACCAATGACGTTGGCGTGGCTTCAGACACCCTTACTTTCGCCTACACGGGCGACTGGGTAGTAGACGGTTGGACGGTTCACGCCAATGACCGCATCCTTGTAAAAGACCAGACAGTAAAGGCGCAGAACGGTGTCTACCTCGTAGCAACCGTTGGTAGTGCCGGAAACGACTGGTACCTCGTCCGTGACAATGACGCAAACACGATTCAGAAGTTGGCGGCTTCATTGTTCCAAATCTCTGACGGTGTTCAGAACGGCGGAACTACTTGGCAGTGCAACGCTTCAGCACTCGCTCAACTTGGCACCGACCCAATCGTTTTCGTTGCCAACGCTAACACTGGTGGGTATGGCGAGGCAGGTCAACTGCTGATGTCGTATGGAAACATCGGCTACAACGGTCCGCCTGAGTTCGTCCAGTACAACGTTCACGAACCCGTCCAAGTCGCCACGACTGGTGAAAACTGGGACTGGGTTTTTGCCGTCGGTGCGAACACGACAAATAACTGGCCCCGTGGTGTAGACCAAATGACCGCCAGCACTACTGGCAACGTTGTTATTGACGGTTACCAACTACAAATGGATGACCGTTTCCTGCTGAAAGACCAAACTGACCCTGCGCAGAACGGTGTGTATGTCGTCATCAACGACGGAACAGACAGCGCATTTCAGGCTTGTCGAGACAATGACGTAGACACAATCAGAAAACTCGCCTCTTCAATCGTTCAGGTTTATCAAGGTACTAATAACGGCGGTACTTCTTGGCAGTGTCAGGCTAGTTATACAGCCAACCTTGGTTCTGACCCAATCATTTTCGCCTACATCCCCACCGTCGCTGGTGGTTATGGTGAAGCCGGTCAGTTCCTTATGTCCTACGGTGACATTGGTTCCAATGGTTCTCCGCAGTACATCCAACTAAACGTTCACGAACCCGTACAGGTTGTATCTACTGAAAACATTGACGTAACGTACACAATCGGTGGCGACACGACGAACGACTACCCAGTAGCCGCCGACACCATTACTCTCAACGCTGAAGGAACTGTCACTATTGACGGTTACGGCGTTCAGTTGGATGACCGAATCCTTCTCGCTGGTCAAGACAACGCCGCCTATAACGGTGTTTACGTTGTCACTAGCGACGGTTCAGTAACCGCTTTTTCTGGTGTTCGTGACAATGACGCAGACACTTCAGGCAAGATTGCCGCTTCAATCGTTCAAGTATTCCAAGGCTCTGTGTATGGTGGAACCGTTTGGACTACTAACTTCAAATCCACCGACTCACTTGGTGAAACCGACCAGATTTGGACACGCTTCGGACTTCAAGGAAATCAAGGGTATCAAGGTGCGCAAGGTAACCAAGGATTCCAAGGCTTTCAGGGAAATCAAGGTTATCAAGGTTCAGGCTTCCAATACAAGGGTGCTTGGGTTTCTGGCACTTCATACAACCCGACTGACGTAGTTCTTTACGAAGGTGGCTTGTACCTCGCTAACTACAACGGCAACCCTGCATCAGAATCACCAACCACTGACCCTGTAACTGGTCTTAACACTTACTGGGCGACGTTCGTTCCTATGGGCGAACAAGGTCCGCAAGGTCCGCAAGGTTTCCAAGGATACTTTGGTACTCAGGGTTCGCAAGGGCCGATTGCTTTTGGTATTGCTCCTGCTGGTGTTCTTTTTGGTGCGCAAGACGGTAGTGCCACTTGGACTTCAGGTTCTGGCTCGGCTGGCTCCCTGCTTATGTCTTATGGTGATGGCGCAAACGGCGGACCGGAGTTTGTCAACTACGCAATCCACGAACCCGTGCGAGCCGCTACGACTGGTGAAAGCATTGGAAATGAAGGTACTTACACCGTCGGAAACGCCGAAACGGAATCGGGCGACAACACCAACGACTACCCGTTGTGGGTAGACACCATCGAGTTCCCCTACACGGGCGCTTGGGTAATGGACGGCTGGACGGTTGGTGAAGATGACCGTCTTCTGCTCAAAGACCAGACTAACCCAGCGTCAAACGGTGTGTATGTAGTCGGTACCGCTGGTGATTCAGAGAACAACTGGCTTCTTATACGTGACAATGACGTTGACACCATGCCAAAGTTGGGTGCGTCGCTTATTCAGGTATCGGAAGGTAATGAAAACGGCGGAACGACGTGGCAGTGTGGTACTTCTGCCCTCGCAACAATGGGTACTCACCCGATTGTTTTCTACGCAAACGCCAACACCGCTAACTACGGTGAGGCTGGACAACTTCTTATGTCCTACGGAAACCTTGGCTACAACGGTGCTCCGCAGTTCATTAGTTACCAGATTCACGAGCCAGTAGTTGTTGCTACTACGGGCGATGACGACATTATTGAGTGGAACTACGAAGTTGGTGGAAACACCACGAACGACTGGCCCGTAGGCGCAGACACCTTGACTGGTGTGTCGGTTGGTACATACATGATTGACGGATACCAACTTCAGGTTGGTGACCGCTTCTTGGTCAAGGACGAAGAAGATGCCAAACAAAACGGTGTTTATGTCGTACTAAACGACGGCTCAAGCACTCCGTTCCAATCCTGCCGAGACAATGACATTGACACGATTGGTAAGTTAGCGGCTTCGATTATCCAAGTTGTTCAGGGTACGACTAATGGTGGAACCTCTTGGCAGTGTCAAGCCACCTCAACGATGACTCTTGGTAGCGACGACATTACTTTCGCTTACATTCCTACAGTTGCCGGTGGCTATGGAACAGCAGGACAGTTCCTAATGTCTTACGGAAACCTTGGTTCCAATGGTGCACCTCAGTACATTTCGCTGAACGTTCACGAACCCGTCGTTGTTGCCTCAACAGAAAACGTTGACGTTACTTACACGGTTGGTGGAAACACCACGAACGATGCTCCGACTGGCGCTGACGTAATCGCACTCAACTCGTCAGGAACTCTTGTACTTGACGGATACACACTGCAAGTCAGTGACCGCTTCCTACTGAAAAACCAGAACAACGCTTACGAAAACGGCGTTTATGTGGTTTTGTCAGACGGTACATCTAACGCCTTCTCTGCTTGCCGTGATAATGACATTGACACCGCCTTTAAGTTGGCGGCTTCAATCGTTCAGGTCATACAAGGTGACACTCTTGGTGGAACCGTATGGGTATCTGGCTCAAAGGCTACCGACACCCTAGGTACCGACCCAATCCCGTTCAGCCAGTTCGGTCCGCAGGGCTATCAAGGTTATCAGGGTGCCACTGGTGCGCCTTTAATGATTGACGGCTCATACGACACCTTAGAAGCCCTTACGTCGGCATATCCAAGCGGTCCAGACGAGGAAGGCGACTCCTACATTGTCGCTGGTGACCTCTATGTCTGGAACGATGAGGGTAACGTCTGGCAAAATGTTGGTCGCCTCGAAGGTCCGCAAGGAACGCAGGGGTACCAAGGTTTCCAAGGAGCACAAGGATACCAGGGGTATCAGGGCTACCAAGGACAATTCGGTACGCAGGGTAACCAAGGACCAATCGCCTTTGGTATCACCTCTGGCGCAGTCCTCTTTGGTGCTGACGACGGAACTGCTACTTGGACTGCCAACTCAGGCACCGCTGGTCAACTGCTTATGTCCTACGGGGACATTACCAATGGCGGACCAGAATGGGTTACTTACGGTGTTCACGAGCCAGTAATCGCCGCTACCACTGGTGAAAACATTGCCGGTACATACACGATTGGCGATGCCGACACTTCGGCAGGAAACAACACCAATGACTATCCACTTTGGGTTGATACTCTTGAGTTCCCTTACACCGGCTCGTGGGTTATGGACGGCTGGACAGTCGCCCTTGACAACCGACTCCTTCTAAAAGACCAGACCAATCCTGCTGAAAACGGTATCTGGGTTGTTATTCAAGTAGGCGACGAAAGCAATAACTGGATTCTTTGCCGTGACAACGACGCAGACCGCATTGAGAAAATCGCTGCTTCACTTGTTCAGATTTCTGACGGTATCCAAAATGGTGGAACGACTTGGCAGTGTGCCGCTTCGTCTCTTGCAGTTCTAGGTACTGACCACATTACCTTTATCGCTAACGCCAACACGGGTAGTTACGGTGAAGCAGGTCAGTTGCTGATGTCTTACGGCAACATTGGATACAACGGTCCGCCTGAGTTCATTCAGTACCAAATCCACGAACCCGTTGTTGTGGCAACCACAGGCGATGATGACAGCATCAACGACTGGGAATACGCAATCGGTTCCAACCTCACGAATGACTGGCCCCACGCTGCCGACACACTGACTGCCACCGACCTTGGTACCTGCACCATTGACAGTTACACGCTTCAGGTCAATGACCGATTCCTCGTCAAGGACGAAGAGGACGCAAACCAAAATGGTGTGTATGTAGTCCTAAGCGATGGCTCAACCGAAGTATTCCAAGCCGTTCGTGACAACGACGTAGATACCATTGGCAAGTTGTCAGCCTCTATAATTCAGGTGCTTAAAGGTACCCAGAATGGTGGAACGTCGTGGCAATGTCAGACTTCCTCAACCGCAACACTAGGAACCGACCCAATCGTCTTTGCCTACATCCCAACGGTGGCTGGCGGATACGGTACTGCTGGTCAGTTCTTGATGAGTTATGGTGAAATCGGTACCAATGGCTCGCCTCAGTACATCTCGCTCAACATCCACGAGCCAGTTACTGTCTCGTCAGACGGCACATCGCTGGACGTTACCTACACCAGCGGTGGAGACACCACGAACGACTACCCAGTCGCCGCTGACACAATCACCAGCAACCGCTCAGGAACGGTAACACTCGACGGATACACCGTCCAAGTGGGTGACCGTTTCTTGTTGCTTCACCAAGACGATGCGTACCAGAACGGTGTATATGTCTGCACCTCTGACGGTACTGAAAACGCCTTTAGCGCAGTTCGAGACAACGACATTGACACAGCCGACAAGTTGGCTGCTTCTATCGTTCAGGTCAAGCAGGGTGACACCTACGGTGGCTCTGTTTGGACAACCACGTTCAAGTCAACCGATACGTTGGGTACCGACCCCGTTGTTTGGCAAGCCTTTGGTCCGCAGGGTTATCAAGGATTCCAAGGTAATCAAGGTTTCCAAGGAAATCAGGGAAACCAAGGAACACAAGGCTACCAAGGCAACCGAGGAACTGGTTGGTTCGAGGGTACTGACAACCCACTCTCAACCATTCCCGGCATTAAGGACGGCGACCAGTACCTCAAGGTAACTGACGGTTCGACTTGGGTGTATGGCGCAAATACGCAAACGTGGTACGGCACGGGCAACCTCACCGGACCGCAGGGTTACCAAGGTAACCAAGGTAACCAAGGCTACCAAGGCACGACTGGTGCTCAGGGTTCTCAAGGATTCCAAGGCAATCAAGGCTTCCAAGGCTCTACGGGCGCACAAGGCGTTCAAGGTGACACTGGTTCCCAAGGAATTCAAGGCTTTCAAGGTAACCAAGGATACCAAGGCGCTACAGGCGCTCAAGGTGTTCAGGGTCACCAAGGGCTTCAGGGCTATCAGGGTAACCAAGGAGACACTGGTGCTCAAGGTAATCAGGGCTTCCAAGGTGATACGGGTGCTCAAGGTACACAAGGTTTCCAAGGTTTCCAAGGATTCCAAGGTAATCAGGGCTATCAAGGTCCGCAGGGTTATCAGGGAACACAGGGTTATCAGGGGTACTTTGGTCAGCAAGGTACACAAGGACCGATTGCCTACGGCATCACCTCTGGTGGCGTTATGTTCGGTGCCACAGACGGCTCTGCTACTTGGTCAAGTGCTGGAAACGCAGGACAACTTCTCATGTCGTATGGCGACATTGCCAACGGCGGGCCGGAGTTCATTACTTACGGTGTCCACGAGCCTGTTCGTGTAGCGACTACTGGTGAAAACCTCGCAGGAACCTACACAGTTGGCGACGCTGACACTTCTGCTGGCGATAACACCAATGACCACCCCCTCTGGGTAGACACCCTCGACATTCCTGTTTCAGGAACGTGGAGGATTGACGGCTACACCGTTCAGGTTGATGACCGTATTTTGGTGAAAGACCAGACCAACGCCGCCGAAAATGGTGTGTATGTCGTATCGTCTCTCAACGACGACAACGGAAACATTCACCTCATTCGTGACAACGACGTTGACCGCATCGAAAAGATTGCGGCTTCACTTATCCAAGTCTCCGAAGGTACTGAAAACGGTGGTACCACTTGGCAGTGTGCGACCTCGGCTCTGGCGGTAATGGGCACTGACCCAATCACCTTCATTGCGAACGCAAACACTGGTTCATACGGTAACGCTGGACAACTCTTGATGAGTTACGGAAACATTGGTCACAATGGTCCGCCACAGTACATCCAATACCAAATCCACGAGCCTGTTGTAGTTGCTACGACTGGTGAAAACTGGGATTGGACATACGCAGTCGGCGCAAACCTGACCAACGACTGGCCCGTTGCCGCTGACACTTTCACCGCAACGGGCGTTGGAACCGTCACCATTGACGGATACCAACTTGCTTCTAACGACAGGTTCTTGCTAAAAGACCAGACCAACTCAGCACAAAACGGTGTGTACGTCGTCTTGGTTGACGGAACCGATGGTGAAAGCGCATTTGAGGCGGTTCGTGACAACGACGTAGATACCGTTGACAAACTATCCGCTTCGATTATTCAGGTCAGTTCTGGTTCTGAAAACGGTGGTACATCGTGGCAGTGCCAACTCAAGACTGGCACAACGCTCGGTTCTGACCCCATTGTCTTTGCCTACATTCCTACCTTCGCAGGTGGCTACGGTGAGGCTGGGCAGTTGCTCATGTCTTACGGCAACTTGGGTCTGAACGGGCCTCCACAGTACGTTCAGTACAACGTCCACGAGCCTGTAGAACTTGCTTCTACAGGAAACGTTAATGTTACCTACGTCGCCAACAACAACACGTCAAATGACTACCCAGTAACGGCTGACGTTATCAACCTCAACATCTCAGGCACCTTGTCTCTCGACGGCTATGTCCTGAGTGTGGGTGACCGCTTCTTGCTGAAAGACCAGACAACGGCTTCACAGAACGGTGTCTATGTCGTCACTAGTGACGGCTCTTCATCTGGTTTCTCGGCAGTTCGAGACAACGACATTGACACGGCAGGCAAGATTGCCGCCTCTATTGTTCAGGTTCTAAAGGGAACGACAAATGGTGGAACCGTCTGGGTCACGTCATTCAAGTCAACCAACGCTCTTGGCACTGACGATATGCCGTGGCGTGAGTTTGGTCCGCAGGGTGCCCAAGGTTACCAAGGTGATTCTGGTTACTCCGTAACTATCGCTGGTTCCTACGACACTATCGAAGACCTCACTTCTGCCCACCCAAGTGGTCCAGCCATTACTGGTCAGGTCTATGTCATTGTTGGTCAGGTCTATGCGTGGAACGCTGAACTAAACGAGTGGCAGGAAGTTGCTGACATTCTCGGTCCGCAGGGTTACCAAGGTACGCAAGGCTACCAAGGTAACGCTGGTACGGCGTTCAACATTCAAGGAACCTACTCGTCCGAATCAGCACTGGAAGCGGCTTGGCCCACTGGTCCAGACGTACCGGGCACGGCGTACATTGTTGGTCCAGACGTTTATGTTTGGTCTACTGCTGAAAGCCAGTGGATTAGCGTTGGTACCGTCCAAGGTCCGCAAGGTAACCAAGGTGCTAGCGGTGCTCAAGGCAACCAAGGGGCACAAGGCCCGCAGGGTTATCAAGGCTCGACTGGTGCACAAGGTAGCCAAGGATACACAGGTGCGACAGGTTCGCAGGGCGCTCAAGGCTACCAAGGAGCCATTGGTTACCAAGGAGTTCAGGGTGCTCAAGGGTATCAGGGCTACACAGGTAGCCAAGGTGCTCAGGGTAGCCAAGGACTTCAGGGATACCAAGGTGTTCAGGGTAGTCAGGGTACGCAAGGACACCAAGGTTTTCAGGGTGTTCAGGGCGCAGACTTCCCAGCCTACGCAATCACCACTGTTTCTGCCCTTGACGCAACTGGCGCAGATGTTGGCTCAACGGCAGTGTTCTACCAAGCAACTACCGACTCGTACTACACGGGTCAAGCAGTAACGCTTGCTGGAAACGAAACTGACGGTGTAGCGGTTTTCTACACAGGCTTTATCTACAGCGTTGTCAATGCTGGTGGTTCGGGCTTCGAGTTCACCATCTCGCTGACTGGCTACTCAGGCGAAGGTGCCACTGGCACAATCAGCAACTGGTACTTCTCGCTCTCTGGTATTCAGGGAGTTCAGGGTTACCAAGGATTCCAAGGCTTCACAGGTCCGCAGGGTTCGCAGGGTAACCAAGGTACTCGTGGTTATCAGGGTTACCAAGGATACCAAGGGTCTACTGGTCCGCAGGGAAGTCAGGGTTATCAGGGCTTTACTGGTGCGCAAGGTACTCAAGGTGTACAAGGTGCTACTGGTGCTACAGGAGCGCAAGGTGCACAGGGCTACCAAGGCTTTACTGGGGCACAGGGTACTCAGGGTGTTCAAGGTTCCACGGGATACACTGGTTCTCAGGGTGCTCAGGGATACCAAGGAACGACTGGTGCGCAAGGTTCAACTGGCTCTCAAGGTGTTCAAGGGTATCAGGGCGCACAAGGTTATCAAGGCTACCAAGGTAACGTTGGTACCACTGGTGGCATTGGACCACAGGGCTCGCAAGGTCTGACGGGTGCTACTGGTGCCCAAGGTACGCAAGGTACGCAAGGCTACACGGGTGCAACTGGTAACCAAGGTGTTCAAGGTGCCACGGGCGCTACAGGTGCTCAGGGAGCACAAGGACCACAGGGTTATCAGGGATACACAGGTGCTCAGGGTACGACTGGTGCGCAGGGTTTCCAAGGCTTTCAAGGAAATCAGGGTAACCAAGGCTTCCAAGGAAACACTGGTTCTACTGGTGGCTATGGTCCGCAAGGTACGCAGGGTCTAACTGGTGCCCAAGGTAGCACTGGTTCTCAGGGTACGCAGGGTGTTCAAGGTGTAACTGGTAGTCAAGGTGCACAAGGAGCGCAGGGCTATCAGGGTTCTACTGGTGCGACTGGTAACCAAGGAGCACAGGGTGTTCAGGGCGCTATCGGTTATCAAGGTGTTCAGGGCGCTCAAGGATTCCAAGGGTACACGGGTGCGCAAGGCGCAACGGGTAGCCAAGGTGTTCAGGGCTACCAAGGAACGCAAGGTACTCAGGGTTATCAAGGTTCAACAGGCTCTACTGGTGGCTACGGTCCTCAGGGTGCTCAAGGACAAACTGGTCCGCAGGGTACTCAGGGCTATCAGGGATACCAAGGGTACCAAGGCGCTTCATTCGCCACGACAAGTACAACCTCGCTCACCATTGGTACTGGTTCTCAAACCCTCACCGTAGGAACTGGTCTGGCTTACACGGCAGGACAGGGCGTATCGCTCGTCTCTACCGTTGGAACAATGGTCGGTCTGGTCGCCTCATACAACGCCTCTACAGGCGCTCTAGTGGTCAATGTCGCCACCGTAACTGGTTCAGGCACAAGTTCTACTTGGACGGTAAATGTTGACGGTCAAAAGGGTGCGCAGGGGTATCAGGGGTATCAGGGCAACACTGGTGCCACCGGACCTCAGGGCTACCAAGGTGCGACTGGTTCACAGGGCTATCAAGGTACTCAAGGAAACCAAGGATTCCAAGGATTTACTGGTGCTCAGGGTTCAACTGGTGCGCAGGGTGTTCAGGGATACCAAGGTATCACTGGCTCGACTGGTGCTCAAGGAGTGCAAGGATACCAAGGAAATCAAGGTTATCAGGGAAATCAGGGCTACCAAGGTACACCAGCGACGACCATTAACACGGTATTCACCTCGCCAGTCGAAACGACATACCTCAACAGCAACAGTCCTAATGGTACGGTAACCTTGTACCTCTCTGGTCCGGGTTCGCTCGTTGTCTACACGGCAAACGCTTCCAATACATTCCAGTTCAACTTCACTGGAACCTCTGCTGGTGCGACACTTAACAACCTTCTTTCAGTTGGTCAAAGTGTCACGGTATCCGTAATGGTGCTTCAGGGTGGTTCTGGTGCTTCGTACTACTGCAACACCGTCTATGTTGACGGTGGAGCGGTCAGCACGACGGTCTACTGGCAGGGCGGTCAGGGATACCCCACCAACGGTTACGCCAACGGCTATGACGCATACAACTTCACAATCACCAAGACGGCGGCATCAAACTTTGTTGTGTTTGCTTCCTTAACACAGTTCTAGTGATAGAGTGACGTTATGAGTCCTATTATTGGCGCACGAGGCGGTATTTCCGCATCAGACTCTGGTGATTTTGCCATACAACCACCGCTGGTTCCGACGCTTTCGGGCGTCACGATTATTGCCAGCAATGAGGTGTATGTCTATTTTTCGCCAAACCCCAACGGCTCACGCCCAAAAACATACAACGTTGAGGTTTATTGCTTAAATACTGGAAGTATCGTCTATAGCAACACGGGCTACACCTCTAGCCCAGCCGTAGTTGTCTATGGGTTTCAAGGCAACTACACCTACGAATACTCAGTACAAGCGGTCAACGAGGCTGGTATTAGTCCGTGGGCGACGTTGGCATATGCTGACATACCTAACTACATTCCGCCACCGTATGTGCCACCACCACCGCCATATCGTCCACCGCCCTACATTCCGCCACCACCTCCCTACATTCCGCCACCGTATGTGCCACCACCTCCCTACATTCCGCCACCACCTCCCTACATTCCACCGCCCTACATTCCACCGCCACCACCTCCACCAAAGCCGCCACCACCACCGCCACCGCCTCCACCAAAGCCGCCACCACCACCGCCACCGCCTCCACCAAAGCCACCTACAGGTGGGTGTTTCATATTTGGAACTTCTATTTGGATGGCGGACGGAACGCACAAAAACGTTGAGGATTTGTTGGTTGGCGACGTTGTAATGACGGCGCTTATACCGACATACCCAAATGGTGAAAATGCTACGTTGTGGTACCCACCGTCTGTTTGGTCTTTGCCTGACTCGGAAATAGGTCAGACAACCCTACAGACAACGATTGTTGAGGCTAACTCAACCTTGACATCTTCTGGTTACTACTCGTTTAATGGCACCATCAACGTGACTGGCGACCACTTTATGTTCGTCAATCGTGCTGGAATCTGGCAAATGATGAGAGCGTGGTCAGTTCAGGTTGGAGACATTTTCTTGAATGAACAACTCACGGAAGTGACAATAACCAACGTCGAGGTAGTCAAAGAAATGGTTACGGTTGCGGCTGTCATGGTCGGACCAAATGACCTGTTCTTTGGTGCCAATACGCTGACTCACAATATCGTGATAAAGAACTCTGCTTACTAAAGTGGAAAATCTTGCCGAGACACTGAGGTCGCTGGAAAGTAAAAAACCAACGCTCATCAAACAAGCGCTTAGTGAAATTCCCGACTGGGATTCCTTCTTAAAGCACAAGAGGGAGTCCCAGTTCGGCGCTATGTTGCGAGCGGTGAGTCCAACCCTAACGCTCATCTACTCGTCCTCACCAGACGTGGATTTCCACAGACTAAAGGGCGTTCGTGCCTTTTACGACGTTATGGCAGAAGCGTTTGGTGAATCTTTTGAGGGCGATTCGTGGACGTTTATCTCAGAATCCCTTGAGGGGCAAACAGGTTGGTTGCGCCATTACGACCTTGCCCAACTTTTCCACTGGTGTTGTGTCGGAACGTCAAGTTGGACTCTTTGGGACAAGGACGAAAATGAAACGCACTTTATCGTTGAGGCAGGCGACATTTTATCTATCCCGTCGGGTATGGACCACGAAGTCGAGAGCCTTACTGAGCACCGTGCTGGAATAGCCTACGCAACATACGGATATGTCAATAACCGAACCAAGTAGCCCCGTTTTCATACCTCAGGTATTCAACGAGGAACATTACGCAATCTTGCGCAACCGCTTAGAGCCAATCGCTCGTACCTTGCCGTATAACGAAATGCTTGGGCGATACCACACCACGGAAAGTCCACAAGACATTCTGATGGAGTTTGCTCGCTTGTACCTATTCAACGCTATGTGGATTTTTGATTCCGATACTTTGCGCCCAACTTACGCCGCTTTTGGTCATTACGAAGCCCGTGACGGTCACTTTCCAGCGTTACCACCACACCGAGATACACACGCTTGTACTTACACGATTGACATTTGCCTGTACCAAAACGCTCCTTGGGACATAGTTATTGAGGGCGAAAACTACAGTTTGCTGGAAAATCAAGCAGTTGCCTTTCAAAGTTGTGACCTAAGACACTGGCGACCACCATTTCCACACGGAGAAAATGGGTATGTGGGTATGGTATTCCTGCACTATGCAGAGCCAGACCACTGGTTCTTTACAAAAGGTGCGGATTACTTTAGAGTGGTTAATGGTGAAATAACCGAGGAAGAGTGGTTAGAGACAAGATGAATGAGTTGGCACCCGGCGTAGTCGTGTTCGACAACACCTTACCCAGCGGTAAGTCTCTTGTTGAGTTCATGGAAACTGAGTCGCACAACATACCAATCTGGGAGCCTTCTATGGTGTTTAACGCCAAAGGAGAAGGCGTTATTGACTACACCAATCGAAACTGCGAGGTATTCGCCGCTCCGTATGAGTACATTGACACGATAGAAACTGAAGTAACACCACGATTTGTTCAGTATGTTCTCAACAATGAGTTCAGGAAGGCTTTTACGCCTTGCTACGAGGCGTACCTTAAAAGTTACGGCGACCCCGAACTAGAGGGAAAGTACGAGGACTACAACGTACTGAAATACGGGCGAGGACAGCGTTTTGTTGCCCACGTTGATGACGGGAAAAAGCAGTTGCGTCGCATTTCGCTTGTTCACTACATCAACGATGACTACGAAGGTGGTGAAATCGTTTTTGATTTTTGGGATTTGGTCGTTAAGCCAAAGGCAGGTCAAACCCTTATGTTCCCCTCGAACTTTATGTACAAACACGAAGTAATGCCCGTAATGAACGGCGTTCGTTATGCGGTGGTTCAATGGGTGAAGTAATGCGACCTCAGCCTCAAGTGGTGGAAAACCTATTTAAGGACGATTACTTTCAGTCCTTGCAAAAAAGTCTTACTGGCGACGCAAAAACCTTGGGGCGTTACGACAGCGGATTTGGGCGCTATTGCTTCGGAGATAGCAACAGCCCAATCCTGCGTGAAGCCTTTGTGAAATCCGTTAGCACGGCTCGGAGAGTATTCCAAAGCAAGACGCTTGTGCCCAGTTACGCACTTTTCGCTTACTATGAAGCACAAGAAGGCTCAACCCCGTCTCTTATTCCACACCGTGATGACAACGCCTGTACTTACACCCTTGATGCTTGTATCTATCAAACCGAGCCTTGGGATTTGTACGTTGAGGACGTTCCTTACACACTTCACCCCAATCAAGCACTAGCCTATTACGGCAACGACCAAGAACACTGGCGTAGGGATTTCCCAAATCCTGAAAGTCAAGTAGTGGCAATGGTATTTTTTCATTACGTCGAAACTGACCACTGGTTCTACTCAAAAGGTAGAGACTACGTTGAGGTGGAAAGAAATACAATAAGCGAGGAACAATGGCTAATCAACCGCCAAAAATAAAAGTCATAGAGGGCTTTTTGCCGCCAGAGGACTGCGCTTGGCTTATTGCCCAGTCCAAGGAAGCAAACCTTTGGTCTATTAGCAACGATATTGGGGACAGCATCGTTGAACCTGAACTTCGCAAGGACTACAAACTTCAATGGGATGACCGCATTATTGACCTTCACCGCTTGTATGACCGAAAGATTGAGCCTGAACTAATGAGTAGGACTTGGGACATACTTTCTCGCTCAAAGACTGAGTTGTTTAACTTTTTTGAGTTGAGTGGTGAAATCTACCTTGACTCTTGGGAAGTGGTGCGCTGGTTTCCTCCTATCTCCCAGAACCCACATTTGGATTTTATTGAGCCAGACTTTGACCGCACCAAGGACTTCCCAGAAGGTTTTGACCATTCATATTTCACGGAAGAGGCTGAGCGTATGTACCGTCTCTACAACACGACCAAGCACTACACAACCATGCTGTACTTAAACGAGGACTTTGAAGGTGGTGAAATCTACTTTCCGCAGTATGGGGATTTTGATATTAAACCCAAGCCCGGTATGCTTGTCATCTTTAGTGGCGACTTTCACCACCTTCATGGAGTAAGGGAAATCAAAAAAGGTGTCCGATACACCAATACCGCTTTTTGGAGCCGTTACCCAACATTTACAACCGTTGCACGAGAGTTGAGAGATGGAATCTTTAAGCCCTATTGGTGAAAACCAAGGAATACGCTTCTTTTACGAGAGCAAAGAACTTGATTCAATACAACCGAGCGCATCGGTTATTCCCTATTGGTACCGCAAAGTACCGCTAACCCTTGCCCAACCAGACGGCACGGTCAAGCCTTCGGTGAAAAACTGCTTTCCTTTTGCCGAGGCGCTGAACATTGGTTATTTATTGCTCACCACTGAGGATTATGTTTTTTCGCAAGAATCAAACGGTATGCGAGTTACCTCTAGCACAAAAGATGTTTTCTTGGGGCGACCCCCAAAACAATCGGTTGTTGAAAATCCAATACCTGAAGGCTATCTTCGTTCGGCTATGTCTTGGTCTAACCCCGTTTCCATAGAGATACCCGAAGGCTATAGTTGCCTTTTTACGCACCCAATGAACCGCTTTGACATTCCGTTCTTTACTTTCTCAGCCGTTGTTGATGGCTACTACAAAATGCCACCGGGCGACATTGCCTTTGTTATTCGTGCTGATTTCGAGGGCGTTATCCCAGCAGGAACTCCTTACGCACAAGTAATACCGTTTCAGCGCCAAGATTTTGTCTTTGAGGAAAACAAGGGCTTGCTACAACGAACGGAGGAGCACTTTGCTGAAATAGTGAGTCGCTCCAAGGACTACGGCGAAGAGTGGCGCAACCAGAAAAAGGAATACACCCGAAACAGTTGGAAGAAGAAGTCCTACAAGATACAGTAGGGTAGAGTGTTCCCCTTAGCGATTGGATAGCCAATGATTTCAGCACAGCCCGACTTTGTGCCACAGGAGCAGGTGAAAGTTTTGCTTGATTTCGTGCAGAGCGAACTTGGTCAGGAAATGTTTGGTGGTGGAAAAGACCACGGCGACTCCTTTTGGGATAACCGTTTCATCAACGTCAATAACATTATTACAAGTGAAGACCCACGGCTTGCCGAAGTTGGTGAAATAATGCGAGTTATTCACGGGCGCTTACGCCGACACATCAAGTTAATCCGCAACATTGACAACCTGTACAGCGACACTTACCAACTAATACGCTGGCCCGTTGGTGTTGAGCAACCGCCTCACGCCGACAAGGAAAATAAAGACGGTTCAGAACACCCTTATCCGTGGCGTGACTTTGCTTCTATTGTCTACCTCAATGACGATTACCAAGGCGGTCACACTTACTTCCCCGAAATAGACATTGACGTTAAGCCCCGTTCAGGCGAAATGGTCACATTCCCCGGCACTAATGAGTTCCTTCACGGAGTTTCTAAGGTTACTGAAAAGACACGCTACACAATCGCTGGTTTTTGGACGCAGAACCCTACATACGCCGACCTGTTATCAAAATGATGAACGGTCCGATGAACGCACCCGGTTGTGAGGTGCCAGAGTTTAAGGTTTTAATCAACCTCACCCCAAACTACGAACGACCAGAGCACGTTCTACGAACCAGAGTAGAGGAAATCATTAGACCCCTCGCTGGTGAAAAGAAACGTGATTGGATGTCAGGCTCTATGTTTCGTTGCCTTCCAATGCTTATTGGCAACCAATACGGCTTTGTTGTATGTGCTGAAAAGGCTTTTACGGCTTTTTGGAACGGTGGAAACGATAGGAACGACGTTGTAGTTATTTCTGACACCGAGGACTCGTTCTCGCTTCAGGAAGTCAAGCCTCACTTTGGTAGCGGAACTTTCACGCTCGACCACAGGTGGATACTTAGAACGCCACCCGGTGTCAATCTAATGCCCATAAGTGCGCCCAACTACTTCAAAAACGGCGTACAGCCTATGTTTGGTGTAATCGAGACGGATAACCTGCGTCGTGATTTTATTTTTAATATGAAAATGACGCAACCAGACTGCCCTGTTTCGTATGAAAAGGGCGAGCCTATCGTTGGCTTCATTTTGGTTCCCCGATACTATGTTGACCGATTCACCATCGGTTACGCTTCTGACTACTACACCTCAGAGGCAATTATGGAAGAGCACTTAGCGGCAGTTGAACACCAACGTCTCCGTGCTATTGGCGGACCAGAAAACCATTACCGCCGAGGCGTTGACGCATACGAAAACCCATTCCCCGACCACCAACTATTTATAAAGAAAAACAATGGCGACACCAATCATTAACAGCGAAGGTCACGAAATCCCCGAAAAGACGCTTTTGGTCATACCCAACAAAGGTCGTAAAGCCAACAAAGAGTCAATCAGCAAACTACTAGAGCCGTTGGCTGGGCAACCCAAGAGGCGCTGGTTTAACTCGCACTTCTACTACTGCTTGCCTTTGACCATTGGCAACCAGTACGGGTTCATTGTCTATGCGCTCAAGGACTTCACGGTTCGCTGGGATGGTGGAATCCCTATTGAGTCCACAGTCATAACTTGTGACGAACGACCAGACGACATACAGAACTACAAGTCTCACTTCGGCTCAGGCATTGTTACCGTTCAGAACGACTGGCACATTCGCACACCACCGAGCGTGAACATTATGACGATAAATCCGCCCAACTTTTTTAAGCGTGGCATTACCCATATGACGGGAGTGGTGGAAACCGACAACTTGCGCCGTGATTTCACGTTCAACCTTCGCATTACTGAGCCAGACACCGACATTTTGTTTCGCAAGGGCGAGCCAGTTGGGGCTTTTATTTGTATTCCCCGTTACTTTGCCGACCAGTTCACCATTGCTTTTGGCGACGAACTTTACACGCAAGAGCAATTAGAAATAGAAGAAGTGAGCACTGAAGAGTTCTCTAGGCTCAGAGGCACCACCGACCAAGATAAGCCACACCAAGCAGGTCGCCTGTACTTCCGTGGAGAGGACGCTTGGGGAAACAAGTTCCCTGACCACCAGATACAAGTCAAAAAACGCAGGAATACCGAATAATCTAACAACGGCGTAAAAGCAAACCTGTTCTAAACTGGTGGTGAAATCCCCACTAGAAGGAACGGTGCTACATGGCTTCAAACTACGCAATCACACAACCCTTCGGTGGCGTGGATACCTTTTATTTTGACGGTTTTGCCTACCGTTACACATTGCAAATCAGCGACTCGTTCCTTAACGGTTCCGCTTTGGGCTACGGGCGTACCTACCACACCTACTTCGCTGGCTCATCGTCACACCAGAAGCAGGACATTTCTACTTCACGCCGTCTGTCCTACTTGCGTCGTACTGAAAACGCCCAACGAGAGAGCGTTCAAAACGCCAAGAAAGCCGTGTTCGTAGCCGGTTCGGAACTTAGGGGAAAACTAGCGTCAGAATCAGTGCGCAAAGTTGCCCTCAAGGAGTTCAGCGAGGCGAAAGCCAAACTGGTCACCGCCGTCACCAAGCGAGCAAACCTACTTGCCTTCGAGGTTGTCACCGAGAAACTCAGCAACCAGAGCGAATACCGACTTACCAACATTGTTTCTGGCGTGATGGTTGGCGTAGTTACTGAAAAGTTCTCTGCCCAAAACGCCAAAACGGTTGATTACAGACGTAACTCATCGGTGGCGCAGTTCCTCTACATCAATTCTCTGTATGACCACGAGCAATTGCTACAAGCAGAAATTATAAATGGTAGCGATAACATACTGGGACAATACTACGACGACCAAGTTATTTACCCAGAAGAAGCCAGAAACGCTTTTGAGGGTCATATCACTTACATCGAAGACGGAAGAAACATAGAAGGATACTAATGACTATTCACTACCCCACACCAGCCGCCAGCCTTCCACCTGCTGAATTCCATTGGCTCGATGTAAATGGAGACACCCTCGACCTCACTACGGGGTGGACTTTCAAAATGACCATAGGACAACCACCTTCACCAGCCAGAATTACTAAGACACACGGATTTACTGGACTTAACGGAAACCCAAATCTTTTTATTCAATGGGATGTCAATGAACTAAGCGTTTTAACGCCCGGTATGTGGTACATACAATTAACGGCAACCAATAACACAGGTCACCAAAGAATTATGACCGGAACGTTGCGTATTGACGCAGCAGTAATCGAATAGGTGAAATAATGAGTTGGACATACTCCCAAGACCCCACAAACTCTCCAAAGGATGCCGTTCGATTCCTTATTGGAGACACTAACGCCGCACAACAGTTGCTTCAAGATGAGGAAATTGCTTGGTGCTTGGCTGAAGTGAACAATGAGCCCTACCGTGCATCGGCAAATGCTTGCTCGAACCTCGCCGCTCTCTTTACTGGTTTGGCTCAAAGCGAAAGCAAGTCAGTCGGTGGTCTTGACCTCAGTAAGTCATACGGTGACCGTGCTAGTCGTTTCAAGGCTCTGAGCATGGAACTTCTTGCTCGTAGTCGCCGTGTCAATACACCAATGGTTAATGCAGACCCCAATGCTCTTGGTTCTGAAATCGTGGTTGGTGGGCTTGACCCATACTTCCTTTTGGCTAACGCTTGGCCCAGTAATTCGGCTTTGGGCGTATCAACAACGTATGGTACAGGCTCTACTCCTGACGACACGGAACCTAATAGCGGTTGGACAGTAGACAGCGACCTCTAATGATTGACCACGACCTCCTTAGCATGATGACCCAAATGATTGTGGTGGAAAACATTGTTGCCACCCCAACCGCACCCGGTCAAAATGTTCCTGCCGTCCTTGACGGGTATGGTCGTCACTATATTGAACCGGGCGGAGATGGTACAAGCGACTCTTTGGTGGAATACGGTAACTCACACACTTACAAGTGCCGTTTGGAATACGAAACAAAAGTTCTTGCCACCATTGATGGTCGTGACCGTGTAAGTAGCGGCAGGGCGTACTTGGCTGGTTTCTACCCAAACATCACCACAGAAGCACGAGTAACAATTCCAAGCCAAACACAACCAGCATTGAAAAACCCAATCCTTATGTACATAGAGAACAACTATGACGAGACTGGAATGGTTGGCTACAACACCGTTCTCCACTTTGAGTAGGTGGTGAAATGGCAAAAACTATTCAAGTAAAGATTGACCCCAAAAGCCTTGAAAGCCTTAAAAAAGTAAGCAATGAACTTTACAAAGATGTCAATGATGAAATGCAAAAAAGTGTAGACAAGGTAATGACTGAAGTATTTAACGAAAGTCAAGAACTCGTACCTGTCGCCACAGGTGCTTTGCGTGAGTCGGGGCGGTTAGTGAAAACGCCAAGTGTAGGAAATCTTCAATCTGAAACGTACATATCCTACGGTGACGGATTAGTTGATTACGCTATTTATGTTCATGAAAATTTACAAGACATTCACGAATCACCAACGCAAGCAAAGTACCTTGAAACACCAATGGCTCAAGCCGAGCCAACCTTCAAGAAAGAAATCCAAAACGGCATTAGGATTGCCTTGAGCAGGTTCGGTTTTAAGACGAGTGGTGGAATGTCTGGCGATTTGTCCGCTTTTGGCTCTGACTCAACAACACTAGGAATGGGCGAATAATGGCAACACTTCTTGACGCAATTGGACAATACCTACCGACCCAGACCGCATCATTCCCTGCCAAAGAACAACTCACCCTTGGTGTAAATCTTTTTCTTGGTCGCCTTCCAGCCGAAGCACCAAATCAAGTTGTGCTGATTCAACAGTATCTCGGCGCACCGCCATCATTTACAATGGGAAATGCCGTAAGTGCCATTGAACATCCACGCATCCAAGTCCTTGTTCGTGGCAACCCAGAGGATTACCCCGGTGCTTTTGACCTTTGCGAGAAGTTGCGCCAGATTCTTGGTGGAATAACTCAAGAAAAAAACATTGACGGCGTAGACATTTTGCGTATCGAGCCAACTGGAACACCAAACCTTTTGAATTATGACGAAGTCAACCGCCCTAGATTCATTGTTAACTTCCGTGTTATGGTTCAACAGTGAGTGAAATAGACGTAGTACTTCAAACCATTAAAGCCGCAAAGTTCGCCAACGAAGCCGCCGTCAAAGCCCTTGAGGTTGTAGAAAAGTTACTTTCACCAGACGATACTTGTACACATGAACAAACCGTACTTGTACAAACCATGTCGGGAATAGTCAATGTCTGCGACTGTGGGCTGACCTTCCCTTCAGAGGCATCCACCCCTGAGTGACAAGAAAATGCTAAACTAGTATGTAGTATGAACTGACTAGAAAGCAGGTTGTTATGGCACGAAGGAATATTGTGGTCATGGAGCCACAGTACAAACCTTCTTGGCAGATAGAAGAGTTGTGGGGTGACCTTGTCCCCGGCGACCCTGTCAAGGTAAAGGGCGAAATGGGTTCTTTCACCTTTAAGCACACCCACGTCAAAGAAGGCGAAGTTATCGCTGTCATTGTCTATGGTGGTACCCACGGCAATACAACCTTTAGGGCTTTTTACCCCGAAAAAGTTACGAAAATTGTGGCTAAAGCCAAGCGTAAGCGCAAGGGTTCAGCACAAGAAAACGAAGACGAGTAGTCCAACCTCCGCACCTACTTGTTTAGTTCAAGACTCCCCCTATGTCCTACGGCATAGGGGGATTTTTGATTTTCGGTGGTAGCATTTTGCGGTAAGGCAACCCTGAAAGGCAGACAATGGCTAAGTCTAAGGTGGCATATCTAGTCTCAACAAAGTCACCCCTGTCCTATGAGGGGAAGGTAGCCTCCTGCGGTGACGTAGTTGACGACCTTCCGGGTGAGTCAATCACTTGGTTGCTCGCTGAGGGCTTTATTACCCCTGCCCCAAGCGGTAGCACTTCTTCTGCTTCTACAGCCACAGAAACGCCTTCTGAGCCTGTCTCTGACGAAACTAACGGGGGTAACTAATGGTTAGTTTTGTACACGGTAAGAATACTAAAGTCCTCTTTGCTAACCCTACGGTTAATGCTTGCTACGACCTCTCCCCATACTTCAACGATGTTTCATTGACTAACGATGTAGAGGCTACTGAAGTAACCACCTTCAACCAAGCGGGCGTTAAGTCCTACATTCCGGGATTGCGTGATGGTTCAATAACCTTGGCTGGTTTCTATGACGGAACGGCAAACGGTGTTGACGCAATCCTTACTTCTTCCCTTAGCAATACCCTTGACGAAGCAATTGTGGTTTTCCCCCAAGGCGGAAACGCACAAAACGAGCGTTGCTACATGGCTCAGGGTATTCAAACCAAGTATGACCTCAAATCACCTGTCTCTGGTGTGGTGGCTGTGGACGCAGAAGTCCAAGCAGACTACGGCGTATGGAGTGGTCGAGGACAACTTTTCACCACTTCTGGCAACGGAAGTACAACTTCGTTAGACGGCTTTGGCTCCACAACTCGTGGTGGTCTAGTCGTCATTGGCGTTCTCTCTCTTACAGGAACGCTCAGTGTCACATTGCAACACTCACAAGATGGCTCAACGTGGGTAAATGCCACAAGCGCCCTAACCACGGTGGGTACTGAAATCGTGAACACAGCAGCATTACCAACAACTTTGTACCGCTACACACGCCTTAACTGGACGTTGAGTGGGGCAAACGCATCAGCAAACATCTATTTCGGGTTCGCCCGATTCTAAGAAAGGATTACTATGGCTACTTTTCAGCACGGTAAGAACGCATTTCTAGCACTTGGCTACGACATTGGAACGACTGCTTCAACGCTTTCGTCTGCATTGTCAAGCACAACTGCTTCAATCACATTGGGTACAGGCTCAATCCTAAGCACAGAACAGCCAATTGTTCCTGGTGGCTCGGTGTACGGTCTGTTCATCAACGGAGTACCTAACTACTCATCAGCAGTTCCAAGCACAAGCACAACACTTGGTGTTGCTGGTTCAGCCGCTAGTGGTTCAACGGTTCTGCCAATGATTAACATTTCGCAGTACATTAACGACATTTCTTTCCCACAAGACGTTGAGCCTCAGGAAACCACGACGTTTAACGCCGCTGGTGTTAAGTCCTACATCGTTGGTCTGAAGGGCTACAGCCTGACGTTCTCAGGTATGTACGACCCAACTGCTTACAACGGTGCTGACGGTGCTTCTGGTGGAATTGACCAGATTATGAACGACCTATACGCCTTCCAAAACTCAGGTGCTTACATTCAGTTCGTTTATGGTCCTGCAACTCCCGGAGCATTTGCTGGTGGAGCGGCTTCAATCAAGTACTACGGTCAAGGAATTTCAACTAAGTACGACCTCAAGAGCGGTGTTAACGGAGTCATTACCTTCGATGGTGAAATCCAAGTTAGCGGCGCAGTAACCCGTACTACACTCTAAATACAACCCACTAAGGAGCCTAACAACCTAATGTCAAACTTATCAGCACAGATTTTCGCTACTGATGATATCGCCTCTCGTGAAATCACAGTCGATGCGTGGAGCGTAACCGTTCTTGTAAAGGCGTTAACAGCGAAGTCACGAGCAAAGATGATTACAGACGCAATGACCAATAACGGTCAACTTGACTTATCTCAAACTTTGCCCGACATGGTGATTCAATGCACTTTTGACCCTGAAACAGGCGAGCGTGTATTCCAAGAGTCTGACCGTGAAGCGCTGATGGCAAAATCAGCAACGGCGATTGAACAGATTGCCAATGTCGCTATGGAACTGTCGGGAATGAACGAAGGAGCCGTGGACGAAGCGGGAAAAGAATCCTCGCCAACCCCGACAGAAGGTTCATCTACGAACTAGCGGAAAAGTTGGGGCGCACGGTTGGCGAGTTACTAGAAGGCTCCCCGGCACACAGACCACTCTCGTCCAACGAATACGTTGAGTGGCAAGCAGTTTGGAACCTACGGGCTTACGAACAGGAGCAAGCACTTAAAGGTAACTAGTAGTAGCAGAAAGGTGGTGAAATATGTCAATGATGGGCGATGGCGGTACAAACAACATTCGCTACGCCGTACTTGGTGACGTTACCAACTTCAAAGATGCTATGTCGCAAGTTGAAAAAATTGCGAATACTTCTGCTGAAAAAGTTACCGGTGCTTTTAAGGATGTAGGCTCATTCCTCACCAAAACCATTGGTTTCATTGGTGTAGTAGGTGCTATCGAGGGGGCGGTTGACTCCGCTTCAAAACTTGCATCATCGCAAAATGTCCAAGCAACAATCCTGAAGGACCAGATTAAGAACGCCAAGGTTCTTCAGTCTCTTAACATTCAGACTGACTCGTTTACTCACCAGTCGTATTCTAAAACACTTTCTGATATGGCGACGGTTTATTCGTTGCAGACTGGTATTAACCGACAACAAGTAACTTCTGCACAGACTTTGCTCATGACTAATCAAGACATGGCAAAGATGTTTACTACTGGTGCAAAAGAACAAACTGGCGCATTTAAGGGAATGAACACGAGCCTTGTGAACGCCGTAAGTACTGCTGGTGACTTGGCGGCAGTAATGAGTGCTGGCAAAGGTGGTGGCGGTGGCGGAATTGCTATGTCAGCAAAGATGCTTAACCGTATGCTTACTGACCCTGCGAAGCACTTAAGCGCAATGAGTCGTTTTGGTGTGACGCTTTCTGACGCAGAGCAGAATCAACTGAAATCTGTAGAAAAAACCAATGGTCTTTACAAGGCTAGGCAATTGCTTCTTTCTGACATTCAAAAGCACATTGGTGGAGCGGCTCAAGCGGCAATGTCGCCAATTGAGCGACTGCAAAATGACTTTTCTATCTTGTATCAAGATTTTGGTCAGATTTTCCTACCAATTCTTGATGCCATGGCACAAACTCTTACGCCACTTATTACGGCGTTGGAGCCAATCCTTCAAAACGTTAGTCGGATTTTTTCGCAACTTGGTACACAGATTGGTACAACCCTTGGTGACATTTTTGCTCAATTCAAACCTCTTTTTGACTTAATCGTTCAGAGCATTGTTCCTGCGATTTTAAGTGTTGTTCAACCCTTAACAACCATTTTCCTAGATGTAATAACACCACTCAGCAAAGCCTTCAATGCACTACTTGGTCCCGGCAAGGTTCTAACAGAACTATTTGCCAAGTTGTCTATTGCTATTTCTAAACCTTTGGCTGATGCTGCTGTTGCTGTTTCAGATGCCTTTACTAAAATTGGTCAAGGAAATATAGACAGTATTTTCAAGAGCCTCGCAGACAGCCTTGTTATTCTTGCTCCGGTATTACCATCACTTGCAATTGCTTTTTCACAATTGGTTGTTGCCCTAACGCCGCTAGCCGTACAAGTACTTCAAGGTATGGCATTTGCATTTAGGATTTTTGCTGATGCCATTGCTAAAATTGCACCAGTTATTTCTGCTGTAGCAACTGGTATTTCTAAACTGGTTACAAATAGTGGAAACCTTGGAAAAGTACTAGCGATTCTTGCTGGTGTTTGGTTTACACGCAACTTATTCCTAACGCCGATTATGGCGGCTGGCGGTGCTATCGGTGGTCTGATGACCAAAATGGGTCAACTTGGACGTGTTGCATCTTCAACTGGCGGTGTCGTAAAAGACGTTTTTAATCACCGTGGTATTGGCGAGAGTATTATGGGTCGCTCAAAGGGTTACGCAGGCGCTCGCACCCTTGAGGAAGATGCTGAACTGTTACGTCTAAAGAAAAAAAACAATCCCAAGGACGAAGCACGAATCAAAGAACTTGAGTCTAAAATTGACAACCCCAAGTCTCTTTACCAAGGACTGAAATCTTTTGAAGAGTCTTACAAAGAAAGAGGCGGTGGACTTAAGGGTATTATTGCTGGATTTAAGAACTTCAGCACAACGGCAAAACTTGGTCAAGTCAATGACCACGCCACCGACCAACTCTCGGCTACTAACAACCTTGTCCAAGCACTAAATAACCTGACTGCCAAAATTGGTGGAATTACTGGTGGAAGCAATGGAAATAGTTTAGAAAATAATTTGAAAAACAAAGTAGAAGGAAAACTTAAGTCTGAAGTTGAAAGTAAAGTTAAGGGTCGCATAGGCGGTCTAGTAAAAAACTTTATTACTCGTGGTGCTGGCGAAGAGGCAGCCACCCTTGGTGTCGAGGCTGGAGGAGAAGCGGCAGCAGAAGGTGGAATCTTGGCGGCTGGTGCGGCTTCGGGCGCAGCAACGCTTGGTGTTGGTCTTGCTGTCGCTGGTGTGACGGTTGCCTACATGAAGTGGCACAAGCAAATCAACCACGCCATAGGTGTTGTTGGTCACCACCTTGAAAATGGTGTAAAAGACGTAGGAAAATTTGGTGTCAGCGTAGCCAAAGATACCGTTAAGGGCGTAGAAGCCGTTGGTAAGGGTGCAGCCCACCTTGTTGGTGGTCTAGTCCACGGTATTGGTGGGTTCTTTGGTGGACTCTTTGGTGGCGGAGGTTCTAAGCCTAAAGAAAACAATGGCGGTGGTGAAAACCGCAAAATGACCTTCACCGGTGGCGCTTTGAATGTCCACATGATGAGCCACTCTCTTTCTAGCAAAAAAGCCGCCGAACTTATGAACGGTCTTAACACTCCTCGTGTAGGAGTGAGTAGTCCAGCCGCTCTACAGGCATACCGTAATGAAATGGCTTCTTCCAAGTCTGGCGTTGCAACAAAGCCCAGTGAAACAATTAATGTCACCGTTTCTCCGGGTGCTTTTGTTCTGAACGTTAATGGAAGCATTGACTCAGCAAGTATGGCTGATGTAAAGAACCACGTTGCCGAGCAGTTCAATCAACTCCAATACAGCCTCAAGGTTATCGGGCGATAAATACTGAAAAGTAGGGGTAAAGTAGTGGTGCGCCCATGAAACTTTTAACCGCTACCGCTAACACAGCCAACATCACCACGGACTATTGGCAGGTAGTCGGTGCGACTGATGCCGCTCAAGCATTAAACGACCTTACAAAGTTCGCCGTTGGAACAATTGCAGATGATACGGGTCAAGTCCACTTTGCCCATGCAGAAGACATAACCCGATTTTTAACAGGAAAAACTAATACCACTTTTCAGACAAATGGTGGAAAAGTACTTTCAACCCAAGATGGTTTCCCTACATCAGCAGGTCAAATTTATGGGGATAACTTTGTCTATGTTAATGACGTATCTAACTTTACTTCTGGTGATTCTTTAGTTGTTTTAGAGGGCATACGAGATGGTTTTGTACCATACTCCAATTCTGCTACCTCAACAGATGGCTTTGTTAGTGAATACGACACAGTAGGTGCAATAGGAATTATCCCAACAATTTCTACAGACCTTCACATTTCTGCTGTTGAAAGTTCTGTTTTGTTGCCTTCAAATAACGCTTCTGGTGGAACACCTGCGGTAATCCTTCAACAAAATGCTGACTTTGAAGGAACAAAGTCATCTAATTTCTTTCAGAATATTGCCAACCCACCTACGCCAACAAACATAAAAAATGGAAATAGCACCAATGCTTACTACATTGCCTGTTCTGGCGATACTCAAGCACTAAGCAATCTTACTGAAATCTTTAGCGATTTCTTTTCTTTCACAACAAATGGTTTGGTGGGTATAACCCCAAGCAAAACTATTACCAATGTTGCCGACACCTCTAAATTGGTTGTCGGTCAGTTAATTACTGGTGCTGGAATCCCAGTAGGTACACACATCGCCTCTATCTCTGGTTCAACTATTACTTTGACACAGGCAACAACGCCTTCGGCGGTTCTAAACAAAACAAATACAAACATAACTGTTTCTGGTGCCTCAATCGCCAGCATCACGGTTGGTTCGACTGGAACTGTAATAACCCTTAGTTCCGCCGCTCCCGGTGGTCAATTCAATGTTGGGCAAACAGTCACAACGGTTCTATACCCTTCAACACCAAACAATTATCAACCTATGGGTTGGTATGGTGGAAACATTGTTGCCTCTGCTGTTATTGGAGGTACTACATACACAACTGGTGGAACAACAGTAGTAACCGACCTCACAACTACTACTGGAAACAACTACCAAATACCTATTTCGTCTATGTCTTTCCCTTACACGGGTACATTTAGTGTTGCTGGAAAGACCGGAACTGCATCAATCGGTGCATTTACTATCAATGCTGGTCAAGAGTTTCAACCAACTTCGTACTCGCAAGGATTCCCTCTTGGTGGAATGAAGTTCACAAGCCCTACGGGGAAGGCTTCTACATTTAACTTTGTTGGAACGGCTACCTCTGGTTCTACAAGTATCACCATTAACTCTGGCGGAACAGGCGTAACCAAAAACCAACTTATTAGTGGTGGTGGAATACCTGCCGGAACATACATTACTTCTGTTAGCCCCACAACCGTCACAATTAGCCAACCAACTACGGCAGTTCTAACTTCGCAGGCAATCACTACCTACACCAGCGTTTTCTCCAATGACGGAACAAACGTTTATTTAACTAATGCTGTTACCGCAGGTGAAACTGGTTCATTTACATTTGGTTACACACTCTTTGGTGCAACGGCTTTTGCCTCAACAACATTCCAAAAAACCGCCACACTCAACACAAGCGGTGGTTCTTCTTTCTCTATACAATCGCCACTTTCACCATACATTTATTCTGATGGTGTAAATAACCCTGTCAATGGAACATTCCTAATTATTCCTTCTAAGATTTTGTCTTTTAGTGGTGGATTAGTAGGTAGCGTCACCAGCATTAGTTCCAACACTTTTTCTGGTAACTACGTCACAGATGGGTACATTGCACCGGGTACAACTGGTCAAACGGCTACTCCGGGGACTACGCCTCGTATTATCAACGCAAGCCAGTACTCATCTATTGCTGGTCTTACCAATCCACCTATTTCTGATACCAATGACCCAACATTGTTTGGTCCAATCTCTAATGTCAGCGTTCAAGCACAGGCACCAGACCCAGGAAATAGCATTACTGGTCAAGTCTTAGTTCCATCCGTTACTGGTGGCGCAGGTTCTCTGCCCTCAAATCTTGTTCCTGGAATGGCGGTTACTGGAAACTACGTTACTTCTGGTACTTATGTTGGAAACCCAGCCTTTGTTAATCCACCGTATTCATTTACGGGTATGTATTCAGCAACGTCTGGTTCACAGAGTATCCAAACGGTTACTGCACCTTGGTATCAAAACACAGACGGAAGTTATGCAACGGTTTTGGATACGGGTACGTTCTCTAACGCAAGTGGCGCAAATGTTGTTAGTGAGTTCTCTGGCGCATTAACAAGTGGTTCAGCAACCATTACCGTCACATCAAACATTTCTGCGTTTGCCAACACACCAACTAGCAACGGATTTATTGGCTATGCACTTCAAGGTAAAAACATACCTACCGGTGCGCTTATTGGTTCAGTAACGTACACAGACCCCACACACGGTTCTATAACAATGGTTGATGCTTCTGGCACAAACTTGTTGGCTACCACTACATACACAGGAACTTTTGGTGCTTCACAGCCGATTACCCTTTTGGGCGCAGAGCCAGACGTAACTAGTACAGGTTCAAGTTATGGTTATGTAAAAGCACTACCTAATCCCTCACCTGCTTATCACTATGGGCATCCTGTTTTTAATGGCTCACAGGCTGGAACTTGGCAGGTTGTAACTACTGCTTCGGCTGGTGCCATTGGTGGAAATACATTTACTGTTGCTAGTGCAACTGGTATCAATGTGGGAATGTTGGTGTACCAACCCGGTAGTGCCACTACTGCTTTTGGAAAAGTCAATAATTACTATGTAACCCAAGTTGCTGGAACAACCATTACGGTCAATGCACCATTAACGGCAACACTTTCGTCATCAAGCGTAACATTTTTAGATACAGGGTACTGGGGAACTCAAACTGGTACAGGTAACTCTGCCGCCATTGCTACTACTAGTGAAATAATCCCATCGGTCATTACATTAACTGTAAATTCTGACGGCTCAACAGCAGCAACACCCCCTATTACGGTTTCTATTATTCCCGGAAATCCAGTTGTAACGGTTCTTAGTGGACAAGTACCCAGCACAGATAAAATGATTGAAGACACAAGTGGTAAGTATTGGACTTCTCGCCAAACAATTATTAGCGTTAATGGTAATCAATTCACCACAGCAACTCCACCAAGCGTTCCAGCATCAATACAACCTGATTCATGGTTCGCAGCAACAATAACTAACACAACAATCGACAGCCACACTAGTCGAGTTACGGTTCCCTTAAATGCCTCATTGCCTGGAATTGGTGATGTTATTACCGACTACCAATCAAGTGTTGGTCTTACGGGTAGATACGGAACAAATGCTACATACCTTGGTCAATTTTTGTCATCTTACGGTTATGCAACAGTTAGCGCTATTGGACCTTCTTACGGAAATCCAGTAAATAACACAACTTCTTTTAGTTCTGCGGTTTATTCAACTTCTAATGGTGCCACTACCGATAACTACACCATTACAACCTCATCACCACCAAGTTCTGCCTACATAGGCGCAACGCTATCGGGTTCTGGCATTGCTGCTGGAGCAACCATTACAGCGATTAGTGGAAATACATTGACAATGAGCCTTCCATCTACCGTTCCTGATACGCAGACGGTAGTAGTTAACCTAACTGCTGGAAGTAAGGTTGGAACGATAGTTTCAGGAAGTATTCCCTATGTTGTAGCAGGTTCAACGCTTTGTAATGTCGTTTCATCATCTAAGGGCGGTGGACTCGTAACCGCTAATGCTTACGTTACGGCTAAAAGTGGTAATGGTGCTGGTTCAACTATCACTTTTAGTGCGGCTTCAACAGGCACTCTTTCCTCAACCACAATGGTTATTGCTACTCGTGCCGTTACTGGTGTGAACATTACTGCCACCTACCAGTCTCCGGCGGCTCAAAACGGATACACAATAGACCTTTACGCCCCATACTTCTCTAGTGGTCAACCTATAGATGCTTCCACGCCCGTAGGAACTACTGCTATTTTTTGGGATTTTCAACCTTCGTACTTCAACGGCGACATAACTTCTGGTAGCACTTTTGTAACTAATGTAACTAACGGTTATAAGTTTTCATCTGTTGGTCAGTTGGTTACTGGTACTGGAATACCTATACCTACAACAATTACTGGTATTTATACTGCACACACCGATGTTCGTTTGGCAGATACCACAGGCTCAACAAATTCATCTACCTATACTGCTGGAACTTTAGATGTTCTTGGTGGTACTGGTGTCGGTGCCAAGTTAACAGCAAACTCATTTGGCGCATTGACCATAGATGGTGTATCCGCCTCTACTGGCGACAGGGTTCTTATTGCCGCTAATTCATCTCCATTGTGTAACGGTATTTATTACGTCACTAATGCTGGAGGAGTAGGAACAGCGTGGGTTCTAACTCGTTATTCAGATTACGACAACAGTAGTTACAGCACCTATTTTGGTCCAAGCGGAAGCATCCAAAAGGGTGACTATGTAGTTGTATCTGGTGGAAACTCAAACATTAACAAAACTTTTGGTATGACATCTAGCGGTTCTTACTCTGATGGTTCAATCATTATAGGAACAGACGCAATTAACTGGTCACAAATTACTAGTGGCAGTTCATATACTCCTTATCCGGGTCAAACCATTACCTTGAGTCAAGCAGCAACGACCACCAATACAGGTCAGCGTTACACAACCAATAACAACACCAATACAACATTGGCGGTTCATAACCCCAACACAACTTCTATACCTAGCCCATTCTCTAATAATGGAGTTGTGTCTCTAGTTGACTCAGGTATCAACGTTAGTTATGGCAACTCATACACAGGAACACAAATAAAGACCTACGCAGAACTTGGTATTCAGTATTCTAACCAAATTGACCTATCACCTTCATGGGTTTGGACATTCCCTTATGGTTCTACTATTGGTGGAACAGGAACATTAAATCAAACAACAGCGTGGCCCTTTGACCCAACTGTAGCAATTAGCAGCAACTACGCAACATTTAACTTGCCTCAGGGCTATGGACCAACTGGTCAGGGCAACTACGACATTGTTGGTGCTGGAACTATTTTTGCCTTACCCAACATTATTCAAATTACTTCTGGCACAGGTCCGTTCTGGCCCACTAAGCCAGATGGAACAAAGAGAATAACTGTTGGTTCTGGTGCAAGTGCTGAAACATTCTTGATTTCCTCTATTGACACAGGAACATCTGGTGGAGACACAGTACATTGCCAGACCTCTGTTACTACCATGCAACCAACTTCGGGTCAAACTTCTTGGTCATCTGGTACGACAACATTTAATGTTGCTTCTGCTGTTGGTTTATTTACTCCCGGTACTGGTGAAAACCTTTATGTAGTTATTGTTGACTACAACCCAACAACCCTCGCACCAAATACTCCCGAATACCACAAGGTTTCATCATTTAGCGTTTCTGGTTCGACAATCAGCGTTACTCTTGCTACTGGTCTAAACAGCAGTAAATCTATTATCTCTGGTACCAGTAATGGTGCTTCATACCAACTAAATCCAACGGTTTATGTTGGATACCCTGTTTTCTACCACGCATCAGGATATTCAATTAGTGGTGGCGGTACTAATGGTATTTCATACCCCGGTGATACAAACATTTGGATAAATACCAACATCATTAACGGGCGACCACTAATTCAAGCAAATGACATTATTACTATTCAAGGAACTAGTACAACACCGCCAACGTGGGTTGATGTAACTGAATCGCCATCAATTACTCTCTCTCAAACAAATGGCGTAGAAACAGTAACAGTTAAAAATGTTACATCTACTTTTGTACCCCAAGAATTTGTAGTTTATGGTAGTGCCAGCAGCACAACTATAACCATAGGAACCTCCCCTGCTGGAAGTGTTGGTCTTACAACATCGGTCAATAGTGGTGTGGTTGGATACTTGGTTTCGGGTCCCAATGTTCCTGCTGGAACAAAAGTTACACAAGCATCAGGAAAATCTATTACTTTGTCTAGTGCCGTAACAGCCTCTTCAAGTGGAAAGACATTTGTGCTCGTTGAGCCAACACCGTCCCTGCAAACTTTTATTGTTCAATTAACAACGCCACTACTCAACTATCACGGTTCAAATTCTGCAATACTTTTGCCACCACAGGGTTCTCAATCTTGGCTCGGTGTAACATTCCAGCCAGACAACAACGCATGGGGAATCAAGGGCTCAAAGGTTGTTGGCGTTCTGGCACCTTATTCAGGATTTGAAATAAACGGCTTGCCTGCTGAAAGTGGTGTGTACTTAAACGCCATCGCCAAGGCAAGCACCACGGAAGTAGATGGCACACGAAGTACAGGATTTATTACTGGTGATTACGGTACTTGGCTCAAACTAAGTAACGGTCAGTTTGTTCACGGAATGATTTTGTCAGGTTCTACAACAGTCGGTACTAACCCAATCAACGCTAGTGAAAGCATCTTCTTGCCGGGTTTCTTTGACAACCTCGCACAAAACGTAACCCCTGTTGACGCACTTGGTGAAACCGTCAATGGTGGCTACACCTTTGAGCCGTATGTCTACACGGGTTCATACGCAGTAGCAGGTTCCTCTGCATCTCATAACTTGACTGCTCTTACAGTTTCTACCTCAAGCCCAGGATTCACTATTCCATCCTCAGGTTGGATTATTACTGACACTTCTGGTTACCTTCCAAGTTCACCAGCCGCTACTGCTCTTTCTGTTACTGGCGGTACTTCAGAGAGTTCATACACCGCAAATGTAGAACCATCTCTAATAACACTTACAAGTCTTGGTCAGTTGCCAACGCCAAATTCATTAAGTGCTGTAGGTAATCAGGCAAGCATTGGAACATCCATAACTGTTGACAGTTACGCAGGTCTTCAAGTAGGTATGTCTGTAAGCGGACTAGGAATACCTGCTAATACATTTATTTCTACAACTCAGGGTGGCGTTCAATACTTGGTTGCTGGAACACCAATTACAAGCAACACAATTACTCTTACCAACTCAACAACTATCAAATTAGTTGACTCAACACTTTCGTTTAATGGTCAGTCCCTAACCCTGACTGCTACATCACCAAACTTTGGGATTAACATTACTCAAGCAGCATCTATTCCAAATGCTTTGCCCGGCTCTTACTGGCCCACATCTGTAACTTTTAATACTTTTGCCAGCAACATTGACAGCGTAAATAATGTCATTTACCTATCTAATACGGCACTAGGTACTTCAACACCACCCGGTTCTTTTTCAGCAACTTACTCAAGTGGTTCTGCTTCTATTACTGCCAACAGTCTCCCTGTAGGTGGGTTTGCTGTAGGAAATGCTATTGCTGGACCTGGCATACCTAGCAACACCACAATTTCTGCCATCAATGGAACAACGGCTCCGGCAACAATTTCATTAAGTAATCCTGTACAAACAACGGTTTCTAATGCAATGTGTAATTCTGGTACGAGTTTGGTTTTCCCTGAAATCTTTGAAAGCCAAGTTGCACCAGAAATAACTATGGACTCAACTACAAAAATGGCTACTTTGGTCAATAGAGGGAACAATAAGTTTGTGTACCAAAACACAATCTTTACAGTTTCACCAGCCGACATTAACGGAGAAGTTGTTACCATTAACTCAACTAGTAACACGCTTCAAAAACCTGTAAGTGGTTACATTGGTAGCGACACCAAATTCCCCCTATCTGGTGTTTATGTCTGGGAGGGTTCTGTAAGTACCGAATCAGCGATTGACACCCCAACAGGGACAACATCTGGTGCTGGTGTTATTACGAAGCCAATACCTCTTATGTACAACCACGCACCAAATACTGTCGTAGCAAGTTATCAATCTGGTGACCGTTATTTTGGTTCCACTAACGTTGGTGACCTAGAATCAGTAACACCTTCAGTCGTTGGTTCACTCTACGGAACAACACTCAATACTGAAATCTCTGCTAGTTCCGCAACTTCTTTTGTTGTTAATCCACCACCAGTAAGTTCTACGGTTCAAGACAGTAGCGGTTCTTCTTGGCAACAAATTGCAGACCTTGACTTATCTGCCAATGGTGGAATAGTTATTATTGGTAGCGGAAACACACAAGAAGCAGTGCTTTTGTCTGGTGTTTCTCAAAGAGTTGATGGTGCTACAACAAATAACGCTGGATACTATTCAGCCGTTCCTACTACTTGGTTCTTGGCTCCCGGTCAAAACTTTACATACAACCACAGCGCAGGTGAGCCAGTTTGTGTTCCAAACATAACAACAGGCATTTTCACCACATCTAAGGCTTGGGGTTCAACGGGTTCATTGGCTATACCAACCGTGCTATCACAATCTGTAGCCTCAGGAGCAAGCACTATTTCTGTACAAAGCACACTTGGTCTTGAGGCTGGTGACAATCTTTACATTAACGATGGCTCTCTTAGTGAATATGTCCAAATAGCACAAGACTGGAATGGCTCAACAACGGTTCCACTTGCCTCATCTGTTATCAATAATCATGGTGGTCAAACAAACCCTGCGATTGTAACTAGTGGTGCATTGGCTATCTCGGCTGGTGAATACTCTTTAACTGGTTGTTCTGTAACCAATAACTCAGCAATCGTAACATTGTCTGGCGCAAATACAACATCAAGCCTTGCTGTTGGTATGCCTGTAACAAGCCCATCACTTTTGGGTTCTATTACCGCAACTGGAAACATTGGTACTGACCCAAACCGCCCCACTTACGCCACCGCATACTTAAAGAGTCTTACTGGAATTACAGGTGGAACAATTGCTGTAGGTATGGTTGTTACGGGAACCAACATACCTGACGGGACGGTTGTAACACAGGTGTTCCAATCAAGTGGAACTACAACAGTTGGTCTAAATCAAATACCTAACGCTGTGGGTAATGGGATTACTTTTACTTTCACACCTGCTTCTAGTGCGACAGCACTTACAGTATCTTCAATAACAGACACAACACACTTCACTCTTTCTGCAAACTGGCCCGGACCTACATCAACAAACACAACATTGCTGGTAGGAAATCCTGTTGGGTGGTATGTCAATTCAGCACTTAGCGGAACGGGTATGCCTGCTGGGGCTTACATTACAAACATAACTGGTCAAGTTGTTGCCATTAACAACTTCACTCTTAATGTTGGCTATTTGGGAACCGCTACGGCAACTTCTACCACTACTCTTACTGAGTCATCAGCAACTTGGACTACTAATCAATGGGCTGGTGCTTTCTTGCAAGCAGGAAATAGTAGCGCAACCATTGTTTCAAACACAGCCACAGCACTCACGGTTACTAGTTGGTCTGGCGGAACACCATCGAGTACTAGTGCCTTCTCTATTACTAACATTCCATCTACAATTGCTTCTTTGCCTGCGGTTATTTTGGATTACAACGCTGTTAACATTCAAACAAACATTACGGCTACAGATGCTTTTGCTGTTGGAACAACAATTTCTCCAATAAGCAACAATGGAATACCAGCAGGTACAACCATTCAGGCAGTTGCCTTTAAGCCGGGCAATGTAATTCTTAATTTAAGCCAACCTTCAGCACAACAGGTGGCTACCTTTGCAATAGGTGATGGTTTTACAAACACACACGCCAAGGACGCACCTATTTTAGGAAGCGCACACACAGATGCCCAAACCGTTGCCCTCATAGCCTCTAATAAAACAGGTACAGAAACTATTAACGCCACAGCAAATGTAGGAATGACCTCACCTTGGTATGCACCGGGAACCACAGGAACTCCTACAGTAAATACATCTATTGCTGAAAGCGTCTCTAGCGGCAACACTTCAATAACTGTTGGTAGTGCGTCAGGATTCCCTACTGAGTTTCCTACTATTTACCAATTCAATTCCATTACCACACCAGAAGTAGGTCGCTTAATAGGGAACCTACCTCTAGGCTCAACTACTGTTCCATACGTTAAAACTGATGGGGTACCTACAACCGCACCATTTGGTATCAGGTTAGGCGATGACAACATGGTTGTGGTCGGAACATCTACTGACCTATCTGGCAACAGCACATTGTTGTTATCAGAGCCTACAGATGGAACATACCCAGATATGTCAGTAATTAAATTGTCTGCATTTGATACAAACACTTCTTATGCAAAGATTGACGTTCCACACTTTCAATTAAGTGGTGTTATTTACAACTGTTCTCTTACCGCAGGAAGCAACATTGTTAAAGTTCCAAAAACCACAGGCATAGACATAGGACACTTAGTTGTAGGAATAGGCATCCCTAGTATTTCTGGAGGAGTCTATGTTGGTTCTGTCAATCAAAACAATAGGGTGGCTAGCGGAACTGTAACTCTTGTTGACATTAACGGCAAGAACGTTTATGTCACAGCAACTAGTGATGAAATGCCATTGACATTTGGCGATGGCAACATTTCCGCAGGTTCTCTTGTGAGTAGTATTTCCACAACCCCACTGCCCACAATGATTTTGTCTGGTTCTATCATTAACCTTAACTATGGTGGAAACTCTCAAGACTTCACTGTTCTCGCTACAGGTCGCCTCTACGCTAATGACTTAATTGTTGGAACAGGGATAGCAGATGGAACAACGATTGTTTCTTTGGGCTCTGGCACAGCAGTATTGAGTTCAGCACCAACCACTAATGGTTCGTACACGTTTACGGATGTAACCCAAAAAGTCATGTTTAACGGAACCATTACTTCAGGGAATACAACTATGACAAACATTGTTACTGTAATTCTGCCCGGTGACACAGACATTCCTGTAGTGCCAACAAAGAGCAATTTCTACTTTGCTGCGGCAACGGGCGGCAATGGTGTTTTTACCAGTTTTGGTACAACGTGCATTGTCAGCCTCAACGAAAGTTTGTCTGCCGGTGACATTTTAATGATTACAGAAAATGGTGTTTCTCAGGCGGTAACAGTTTCTAACCACACCGACATTCATTCAACATTTATACCAGTTAAAACATTTACACCTATTTACCCATTTGATGACAGCGCAGTAGGTGTTTTCGTAAATGGAAACGTTATTGAAGGAAGTCCAATAATTACTTTTGCCACGGCAACAGATTCACAAAAATGGACAAATTCCATGATAAATAACATTTCTGATGGTACTAGTTATGCGATAACTTCTAACTCACCAAACCTATTTGCTAAACAACCAATTATTACTGATTTTGTTTATTCCTCTTTAGCAACCGTTACAACAACAAGTTCATCAGCAATAGGCTCACAAACCCTTACTGTCTCCACACCTTCATCTGCTGTTTTTGCAGGTCAGTGGGTTGCTACTGCCGCACCCGTAGTTTCCTTGACAGCAGGCTCATCAACATTTACCGTATCAAGCGCACAGGGAATATCAACAGGTATGTCTATCTGGGGTATTGGTCTTATTGCTGGAACAACTGTTGTGGGTGTTTCTGGTACAACAATTACTTTGTCGCAACCAGCATTTTCATCAACAACTAGTAGTCCCGTATTTATTTCACCGTTCCCTTATGAAACTCAAGTTGTTTCAGTAGGAACAACTACATTGTTAACCGACACGCCACTTGCCCTGTCCGTTTCTAGTGGAACAACATTTACGCTTTATGGCATAAGTGGTCTTGTTCTTAGTGAAAACGCTTTGTCATCTACTTCTGCTTTATTCTCTGTAGGCAACATTTCTTTTGTAAAACCATACGCCCTTACAGTAGGCTCAGGCTCAACCAGAGAAACTATTTATCCTTCAACATCACCTGCCCAGAATGGAAAAAACTACACATTGGGTCTTTTTTCACCAACAAAGTATGAACACTCAATTGGAGAAATTGTTTCATTTAGCGATACACCAACCAACCCTGCTCCAGGGGACATTGCCTTTAACCCCTCAATTGGCAAATTCCAGATGTACGATGGATACACATGGAGAACTAGCCGTATCAACAGCATCCAACCGCAATACTCAGTAGAGGTCACTAACTAATGTTCGTCAGCCAAGTAGGGATTAGCATTAAAGACCCAAAGACGGGTAAGAAAACTCCTACGCAACAAATAACTCCTGCTCCCAATAGTGGAAAAACTGTTGTAAAAGGTGCGAAACTTTCTAAAACACCAAATGGCGCAGAATGGACACAGCCAGACCTAACTATTGTTGAACACGAAATTACGGCTCAAGTTGGTCAGGGTCAGCAAGTCTCTGTTTCAACAATGGGTCACGGTATTGAGTTCGCTTCATCCCCTATCGCTAAAAACATTAACTTTGCCCCTTCAGACAATATGGTTTTTAGTGCTGACCCAGATGTTGTAATAGAAAACTATATTTCATGGGGTTTTGATGACTACGATGGCGACCCTCAAAACGGCTGGCGTATTCGTATATTCCCAGACTTTGTAGTGAAATCTAAAGATTTTGACCCAAATACAAACCCACACTTTGTAGGAGAACAAGTTGGCAATGATACAAGCAACCAAGTTTCAATTTCTCGTGCCGATGGATTTATAAGTGGTGAAAAATACTGGGCTTTTGTTCAAGTAGCAAAAACTTTTCAAAACCAACAATGGCTTGGCGACTGGGAATCAGAACCTTTTACTGTCGTAATTGAACAACCTCAATCACCAATCATGTCTGTTTATACAGACAACGATAACTCTCTTAACAGACTTGTTATTCAAAGTACTGACAACTTGTTTTCTGATGACAATGGTGAATTTACACAGGGTGTAGGCGGTTGGTCGGTAACCAATGCGTCTGTTCAAGGTGCAAGCGTTGATACTGCTGGCTCAACCCTAGACATTGCCCAAACAAGTATCCCTTTAGGAAAAGACCTTTCCTCAACAACATCAATTTCTAGTATTACTGTCGGTGCTACCGGCTACGTTCAATCTGTTGGTGCTTTATCCGGTACCGGTGTTGGAACATTTAAGGTTTCTGGTGCCAATGGGAAAGCAACCGCAGCACCAGCGTTCCCCACAGGGAATACCCCGTTCTGGGTTCAAATTGACAATGAAAAAATACTTTTAAGCAACAATGTTGATGGAACAAATACTACTGCGGATACTTTTACCATTTCTCAACGTGGTTATTTGGGGACAACTCCTGCACCACACTCTTTATGGTCTCAAGTAAAATATGGTCTTCAAAATGATATTTATGCAGGTAGCACAGGTCAACTTGAATGGCTTGATAGAACTGCAACTACAAAAACAGTTACGGTTAGTGGTCGTGGCTCTGGTACTGGCTCTGGCGGTGCTGGAACTGTAAGTGCAGTTGGTTATCACGCCCTCTTGCAAACTCCTGCTGGTCAAGACAACGCCGCCATGAACTACATATGGATGTCTAATCCAGGCTCTCTAAAAGTTGGGGACAAGGGATACGTTGTTCAAAACAGCGTTGTATCAGGAACCGTAAAAGAAAATGCAGTAAATACTCTTGTCACCATAAAATCTATTTCTTATGTAGGGGCTAAGTTTGGTCCAACCCCTATTGGAAAAATTGTTGGAACAAGTAGTTATGGTGGAGTCCACGGTTCGTCAAGCGCCCCTGTGACATCTTTTGTAATTGAACTTAAATCATCAAAGACTCTTGATAATTACATTGCAAAGGGAAATCTATACAACACATTAAATGGTGGAAACAATCTTTTAACGCAAGCAAATGGTGGTATTTTTCCAACTATTGCTGCTGGAACGGTTTTAACTATACAAGGCAAAAAAACGGATGGAACTCGTCAAACGGTAAGTTTTAATGTCAAATTAACTCAAAGCGTTATTTTGACAGGACCTAATGCCATGAACGCAATTGTTCATGTTACCCCAATGAAATCAGCCGGTTCTTTCAATTTGGCTGATGGCAGTGGTTTTGTTCTCCCTACTGGTGCTGAATTACTTTGGACACCACCAGATTTTACTAAGTCACTTGCAAAATTAACTATTTCCCCTGCTTTACAGTCAAAAGTAATTTCTGGTGACTACTTCAGTAACACAAAATCATCAACAGCATCTTCAACATTAACAACCCCTACTGTTGCCTCATCAAGTGCTTTAACTACATCTGCAAGTAGTAAAACTTCATCAACAGCAAAAGGCACTTCTGTTCAAAGCACTACTAAAGTAGAAGTAGTTGGTTATTCAACAACAAATGCCGTTCAAGATTTTGTAGTTGGATTTAACCCTGTTGGGCAACAGCCAATTAGTTTTAGTTCTTCTGATGGAACAACCAATGTTTATGCAATAGGTAATCAAACAAATGTAACTTCTTGGACACCGGGTTCTGCTGCCGATTCAGCCAACCTTCCACTAAACGCAATTCAAATAACTAGAAAAGACCTTGCTTCAGTATCAGCCAATCAATATGCAAATTACATAGTTGATTGCCTTGGCGTTCCTTTGGGGGCAACAATTAGTTCTAATACTGCTTCATCAACACTTCCAAATGGAACAATAACCTTTACTGTCATTCTCAATGCAGGAAATGTTATTACACCAGCATGGAATAACATCGATAGTTCGGGTAATGGTGTTGGAAAACTTTATGGTGGGCTTCATTTAAGCCTTGTTCCACCGTCATCTTTAATTATCAATGCTGGCTCGCAGGAAATACCGGTAATACCATTTACCCCAGATGTTGATTACCCACTAGGACACACAACAACTTCAATCACCTACCCACCTTATTTTGGTGGTGACTATATCTATGGTAGTCAAACTAAATCATCACACGCCCTTGTTATAAATACGGCAAATAGCGGTAACGCTGAAATAAGTATTGCTTATCAAGGTGGAAAATGGTTTGATGCAACATCAACATGGAACGCACAGGCAAATGCCGTACCTGTAAATGCTGGTGTTACATATGGTTTCGCCGCTTGGGGAACAGTTATTGCTGGTACTGCTTCACCACAATTTAACCTTGCAATTGACTGGTACGACCAGAATGGTAATTACATTTCAAGTGATAATGGCTCAAGAAGTTTGTCAGACCCAACAAAGACCAATGTTATTCCTTCAGTAATCATTGGACCCGGTGGTGGAAACAACCATTGGAAGCCAGCAGCCATTGTTGCCAAAGCACCAATAACTACTATTGCTACAGGTGCAAACTATTTTTCCGTTACTACAAGTGGGAATTTGCTACAAGCAAGTGGTGTTGAAGGCTCAAACCAGATAACACTTAATTCAACAGCATTTACTGGAATAACTAGCGGAACCTTACTCCAACTAGACCAATACCCAATTTCGGAACTTGTACAGGTTTCAAACATTAACGGAAACACATTGACTCTTGTATCTAACTTGCTTTATGACCACAACAATGCACCATTAAGCACCAACTCTGCATACACATTAAATAGTGGCATTAGTACAAGCCTTTCATCTGGCACTGAAATAACAATGGGTAGTGGCGTAACAGTTGTCACAACCGCAGATGTTAAACAAGGCGACACTACTATTCCTGTTCGTGTTACCTTTGGCTCACCAACTTTGAGTGCTGACACAATGACCGTTGGTGCCTCTTACGCTTGCCCTCGTATTCTGCTTAACAACGTATCTGCTACGGGTTCTTACGGAATTTCTAACACAATGTTCAAGGCTTTAACGCCTGAACTATTTGATGGTTACGTTCCTTTAAGTTCTACACTTCCATCTTTGTCTGCTCAAGTTCAAAAAATAAGTGGTCCTTCATCAGACCGTGCTTTTGTTTTGCCACCTTCTACCCCTACAGAAGGCGCAGCAACTATTTATTTGTTTGACCCAACTAATGACAATGGCACATACGAACTTCACCAAGGTGGCGGTGACCCAATTCTTGACACGGTTCTATCTGCGCCAGCACAGGCAGGTACCACATCATTAGTTCTAAATAGCGTAGAAGGACTAGCACCTAATACAAAGTTGGTTCTGAACGTCTACAACAGCCTTCCATCAACAACACAAACAGCCCTTGACTTACGCCAAGCAATGTTTATTGGGGACACAACTTCAATTCAAAAAACAAAAGCCCAACAAACTGCTGGCGTTGTTTTAGCGCAAGAAAAATTACTTATTGCCGATGCTACTGAAACCGTACTAATTGACCCATCGTGGGACGGAAGTACCAATGTTGTTTTACAGACACCCTTAAGGTACAACTACAGCGCAGACACACAAGTATGTGCTTTCACCACAAGCATTATGGATTCCTTTGCGTACTCTCAATCTCAAGGAACGCCTGTTGCGGTTTTTAACTGGAACATGGCTGGCTACACTAATACAACAGATAACACCGGTCAATTAAGTACCACAAACCGTTCGTACTATTACAAGGTGGAAAAGAGTGAGGACTTTGGTGTTACATGGAATCCTGTTTGGAATGGTGCAAACCTTAAACCAGATAGTTCTGGTCTAGCAACAATTACTGACTATGACGTTATTCCTAACTCAACAGCCTTCTACCGTGCCACTGCTTACTCTACCTACATAGACGCTTCAAATACCAACATTGTTGTCAATGGAGTAACTTCACCACCTGCACAAGCACCAATCGTAACCAATTCTTCTTGGTGGATGTCAAGTACTTCTAATGAGGCTTTGCGTTTCCCCGTCAATATACAAAATGGTATTCAAGAAACACAGAAACACCCAGTTGGTGTTTTCTACCCAATGGGTTCCAGTCGTCCACTTACCATCGCTGGTGTAGTACAGGGTCGAGACGCAACAATTACTATTATTTGGACGGACGAGGACAACTGGCAGAACTTCATAGATATGCTCAACCTTGGTGAAACGCTGGTTCTGATTGACCCCGTTGAGTCCGAGCGTCGCTACATCTTTGTGAGCCAAGACATTACGGCGACCCACCAAGCCGCATCAGGAAAACCATACCGCTCGTTGTCTATTACCTATGTAGAAGCCGCACCACCAAACTTCGGCTACCTATACGGTCACAAGTAATGCCCTTACCTCCTTCTATACAACTCTCCGCCACAGAACTAGGCATTAGTGAGCGCATGGCGTACTCTTTACAGGGCTCACACCGACCAATAATTGTAGTGAAAACACTTACTCCAAAAGGCGTGACATATAACATCCCCGTTTCATCTGGGACTGTAACTGTTGACAACACATCGGTTGATTTTCGCCGTACTTTTTCTTTTGTTACCAATGCTGAAACCGTTTATGCAACAGATGGAACACCGGGGACAGTCGCCCCTACAGACGACTACGGACCAATCAACATTTATGGTCATCATTGTTTTATTTATCGTGGCATTGTTTGGGACGCAGACAGGATTCCACCTCAACTATGGCAAGCAGAAGCACAGATTCCTGATTATTTATTACGTTTTGACAACTTGGCATCTAATCCACCAGACGGAACACCGCCATGGGCTATTGCCCTTGCTCAGAATCCTCCATACGAATTAGTCCCTCTTGGAGTATTTCGCATTAACGAAGTTGAAGTAGATGAACAAACCGATGGACAACTAACAGTTACCGTTTCTGGTGCTGACCTATCTGTGAACATTGCTCGAAATGCTTGGACAAGCCCTGTAACGGTATGGAATAAACAATACACAGTTCCACTCGCTAAATCAGACACAACTCCTGAGCAGACATACATTGCCTCTACATATGAAGAAGCCATTAAAGATTTAATTAACAATCGTTGGCCCATTGGTCATTCCGTTTTTGGCGGTCCTGTTTTTAATTTCAACGAAGGTCTGAAGGATGCAAAGATTACTGCCCCCATTATTCTTGGTGCTACCAACGTAACTTCATCACAGTCATCATCTCCTTGGACTCAAATCTCTGCATTGGCGGCAGCAATCAACTGTATGTTGTACATCGACCAGCGTGGGCGATTTACTTTACGAACAATCCCCGACCCTAACTCAATGAACCCAGTCTGGCAATTTCGTGATGGTGAAGGTGGTTTGCTAACAGACATAAACAGAACACTAAGTGACAGTAAATCTGCCAACTATGTCATTGCTACTGGTGAAAACGCAGGAACTAAACAAGCAATTAAGGCTGTTGCTGCGGATGATGACCCAAACTCACCTACTTACTATTTAGGTTCGTATGGTCGTATGGTCGGGTATGAACCGGGTAGAAAAAAACTTACCACTCTTGCAATGGTTCAAAAAGCAGCAGATACATATCTCAACTGGTTTGTTGGTGGTGACGATTCAACTACTTTTTCAGGCATAACTAATCCTGCATTAGACGCAGACATGGTTGTTCTGATTCGCCGTCAAAGAATTGGCATTTATGATAATCAAGCAGTTATTGGTTCTCTAAGTGCCAACACAGGTGCTGAAACAATTTCTTCTCTAACGGTTGCACCACTATCAGCATCGGTAATTGGACAAACAGTAGTCGCTGATGTTGGTGACTCAATTATTATTTTTTCTGATGCTGGTAAAGACCAAGTTATAGTTACTTCACAAGCAAAAGTTGGTGACACAGTTATACACGTCAAAGAATTTAAGCCAAAACTTAATTATCGAAAAGGTACGGCTCTCCTTGACCCAACTGTTCCTACAGATGGTTCTGTGCCTTTTTACATTGACAAAGTTGTTACACCACTAGACATAACATCAACACAACAATTTACGGCTCGTTCTCGCCGTACTGGTACAAAGGCGGACTCTATTCGTACTGCTGCTTACTCAGGAACAGACTAATGACAAAAAAAGTTGACTTTACACAGTTAACAAATTCAATTGCTAATGGTGGTGCTTATGATGCACAACCACAAGACACAGTGCGTATGGGTCAAGTCATTGGTTTTGACCCTAACTATGAAGGCTCAGGTTCAGGTGGGCCATTGTTGAGTATTCAATTATCAGGTGATTACTCTGCCATTCACGGAGTTGCCTACTCCGCCAGTTACACACCAAAACTTGATGACACGGTTTGGGTAAGCATTTCTGGTTCTGACGCAATTGTTCAAAGTGCTATTTCTGGTAATACGCCAGCAACCAATGGCTCTGTCACCACTGGAAATGGCAATGGTGGTCAAGGTGCGAACGTTCACCTAATGGGTCGAAAAGTTTGGCAGGATGCACACCTCTACACAAACCCACAAACCAATACTGCTGCTCCACTTGTTCCAACCAAAGGTAATGGAGCGGCTATGAGTGTTAGTTGTGAGGTATTACCAAATCAACTTTACAAAGTAGAACTAACAACAACCATTCTTGTAACAGGAACAACCGCTAGTAATTCTTTTTTTTCCATAGGTGTTTTTGCTCCACCATCGGCATTGCAACTTACTAATGTTCTGCAAAAAGATACGGTGTACACGCCCGTAGGACAGATATCTATTCCTACACCCGGCTACTACACAGTATCGGGGTCTATTAGTTGGTCGCTCTCAGAAACAAGTGCGCAAGCAGGCGATTGGAAAAAAATGTTTGCTAATTCAGAGTTTACTTGGTATGTAGGCTGGGAAACTGGATTAAATAATTCCTCAGACACAACATCAAATGTGACATGGGACATTCAGTACGCACCAACAAATCCTTTTCCAAAAGTAAAAACATCAAAATCAACACCAACTACTATTGCTGTGTACAACGAGGGTCCTGCAACGTAACAAGAGTTTGTAAAGTGTAGTCTAAAATATTGCTATGGCAGGAACCTCAAATTACCCATACATTGTTGCTGCTGTCATTACTGCGGTTCCAGCCACGCTCGCCGCTACATCTGCTTGGTATTCAGCCCACCAAGGTCGCAAAGAGAACCGTGCGACTGAGGCTAGAGAAGATACCCACTTCGACCAACTAGACGTAAAGTTTGAACGCATTGAAGCAAACTTTTCCCGTATGGACTTGCGCTTTGACAGCATCGAGGACAAGGTAGAACGCCACCTAGGTTGGCACCGTGCAGTCGCCGAGAAAGACTTGCCACGAGCATTGTCACAAGGTATTCCTAGCGAATACGAAACCAACCAAAATCAAATCGTTCCAAAGAACGAACAACAATAGAAAGGAGAATCTAATGGGATTTCTTGACAAAGTAAAAGCAAGCGTAGCCAAAGAAGCAAAGGCAGAAATTGAAAAAGAGTTGCCTGTGGCAGAAGAATTAGCCAAGCAACTTGCAGAAAAAGAAGCAAAGAACCTTCTTAAATAATTCGCACAGCACAAAGCCCCTAGGCGAGGAACTAATCCTTACCTAGGGGCTTTCGCTATTTAATCAGGCAATATTGCATCCCAAGTTCCATCGGCGTTGATTAAAAAATAACCGCAACCTAATGTGTCGTGTTCAAAGTCAATGACTAACGACTGTCTTGAATCACTCCAACCAAGGTGCTGATTCTCTACAGACATTTTATTGTCCTTAACAAACATCTTTGAAAGGTGTGTCTGAGACATTACTCAGCCACTTTTACTGTGACCGAGTAACCGCCCTCAACGTGGTTAAGACCTGCAACCGTTGAACCCGTAATTGGGTCAATAACAGATTCACCACTAAAGTCAACTCCCTGTTTGATAACAGATACGTTGGCTTCACGCTTAGTGCGCACCCAATCAGAATGACCGTTTGCTTCAGCCCATGCGAGGAACGCTTCTGAGTCAGCAACTTCAACCTTGCTTGGCGTAATGCGACTTGATACAACACCGTCAGGAAAGTCCAACTTCTTACGACCATCTGCGCTGTCCTCACGAACGGCGATTAGGTAGTCAGATAGTGCTGTTTCATAAAAAGAAACCTCACGCTGGTTACTTGATGTGTTTTTTTCAATCCATGTGTTGATACGGTCAAGTTCAACTTGTGCGAGTCGCTTTACCTCGTCAATACGGCGTTGCGCTTGAGCAAGTTTGCGCATTGCCCACAATGCTTCTTCTTCGCTGTTAATAGTGAATCGCTCTTGTTCGCTAACGAACGCTTCGGGTTCACCATTCATGGCTAGGAACTCATCTAACGGTAAGTCAAATGGGTCTGATGTCATTTGTTCATTTGGCATAGTGCCTTCTTTCTCTAATCAGTTAATTACTACATTTACAAAGATACAAAGGGGGTGTGACATTACATAAATGTCATAATTTCGTGGTCGTCAAGAGAAGTCCAAAGTCCGTCAATAAACTGCTGAACCGACTCTTGCCAATCCCCATCCACCAAAGGCTTCAGTTCGATAAGGCGATTAGCCAACTGCTCCATTTGCGCAGGGAAAATGTATCCGTCACAGTCGGAGTGAGCAAGCAATACGAATAGTGGGTCATTAGGTGTTTCTTTCCACATACCTAAGTAGTTACACCACTCGTAACGGTCATCAATTGAATCCCAATCAACACCAGCAACACGGCACAACTCTTTACGGAAATTGTTAAAGGAACTGTACGAACCGTTCCATGCGTTATAACTTACGTTCAGCCCCATTAGTTAACCTCAATTTCTACGTCACCGAATACTGCTCTAATGACCTCATCATTCATTTCTTCTACCTGACTTAGTTCGTATTGGTTTTCCATACGAGAATCAAAGGTATCTAAAATAAGTTGCAGTTGGTCGTTAGTCGCCCAAGTGTTTCCTGTCTTAAGCAAACGTTGTGCTTCACGCACCATGTCATAGATTTCTATGTCCATTAGTTTTTCTCGCTTTCGTTCCTAGAAAAATAAAAGTCCTCAACAGAAGCGTCCTCTGCCTGACCTTCAAGAATTGTGTCGAGGTCGTACATACGCATAGTGACTAACTTTCCGTCAATCATTGCTTGTACCCATTGGTTAGCGTTCAAAGTGTTTGCCATTAGTCTCTACGCCATCTGTAGTCGTCTGCTTCTTGCATTTTCAATTCTGCAAACTTTTCCAATAATGCTTCTATGGTTTCACGTTGCAAATTGTCGCAAACGTACTCTGCAAACTCGTTTGACTCTGCTAAATCTTCTACCCAGTCGCTGTAGTCTTTTTCCATTTCATTCTCCTAGTCAGTTACTAAACCCTACTCCATTAGTTTAACAGGTATGTGTGACACTCGCAAGTCATGTATTTTTATGCCCTAAAAGCCAAAATCCCGTCCTAGCCCAGTAACGGTACTAGAACGGGATTGGCAAGCCCTAGAAGGCTAAATAGCCCCCTATACGGTCAAACTAAGACGGTACTACCTCGTCTAAATTTTCCTCGTCAAGACTGGCAATTTGCGCCACGAGAGCGAGGGCATCGTCAAGACGTGATTTAGGCAAGTTATTTACCTTAGGAAGTCCAGCACCACCCCACTCTTTAGCCAACGCTTTGCGCTGGTCGGCGGTAAGCGCACGGATACGTCCGTCAAGTGCGTCACGCTCGGTGTCGGTAATCATTGGGTCACCTGACTTAAGCCAGTTCTTAAAAGTAGAAACTGCGTCTTTAGCCTTGTTAGGTGCGAACACTTGGTCAGCCAATGCCTCGCAACGTGTCTTGCCAATAATGGTGCGGTGTTCGGTGTCCATCTCAAGTACAAGCGTGTACTCGTATTCGATACCGTCACGCTGTTGCGGTGCAAGACCAATCTTCTTTGGTGAGAGGCGACCATTATCGCTCTTCTCCAATGAGTACTCAGTCTTAGAGCGCATTGAGGTGATTATGTGTCCATTGAACGCAAGGATTGTGTCAACCATTCGTTGCTGGATAGGTGTTGCTACCTTCCAACCAGCGAAGTTGTTGCCTGAAACCTTTGCGCCAGCACTTTCGACAATCTCAAGGATTCCGCCCTGACCATTCCAAAAGTGAGTAAGGCTGTCAATCACCACAACGGCATAGCCTTCTTCTTCTGCCGTCTTAAGAATCTCTACGAGACGGTCTGGGTGGTATGGGGCAGACATTGACAACGTATCGAAGTCGAATCGGTCTGCGTACAATTTTGCGCTGTCACGCTCTGTGTCAATAACGGCAATCTTGCCGCCTTCAGCAAGTTCAGTAGCCCACAACAATGCGGAGTACGTCTTGCCTGAACCCGAAGGTCCTGTTACTGCAATTCGGGCTTTTGCTTCAGCCTTCGTTGCCTTGGTAAATAATGAACTCATGGTTCACTCTCTTTCTGTTTTGTCCTTTGCTATCGCAATCGGAACCGTTTATCGTCACCAGAGAACTTAGCACGTTACTCAACCCTTGTCCACTACTTTATAAAGTTTGCTCAACGGCTTGTTTTGCACAGTAAAAGTGTGTAGTCTGCTCTACCTAGTGAAGGAGCAAAGTGAGCATTAAGCGAACGTCAAAATCTGCAAGAAAAAACTACGACATTTTAGACAAAAGGACAATAAATGACAATCGTTTATCTTGGGAGGCAAAAGGTTTGCTTGTAACAATGCTCTCCTTCCAAGACAACTGGTTGTTTCACACTAATCACCTTGTTTCGTTGTCGCCTAATGCTAAAAGGGGCAGAGTTCTTCGTGTACTCAAAGAATTAGAGCACTTTGGTTACATAACCCAAGAGCGTGTTCGTGGAGAGGACGGCTCTTTTATTTCTATGGAGCGAATAGTCCATGAGACATCATCGCTCGGTTATGAAGACCAAGATTTTTGGTTCGAGAAAGAATCCACCACAGTCGCAAAACCCACCTCTGGGTTATCCACCTCTGGGTTATCCACCTCTGGAAAAGACGACTGTATAATAAAGAATAATATCAATGAAGAAGAAATAGAACCAAAGAAGAACAATACTTCTTCTGCGGAAAACGAGTTTTCCTTAGAATTTCAGGAAATTTGGTCGCACTATCCTCGCCGCCTAAACAAGAAGGATGCCCTGAGTTGCTACTCAGCACGTCGCAAAGAGGGAGTGTCATTCGAGGAACTACTTACGGCGACAATCAACTACGCAAAGGTGCGTGAAGGCGAAGAGCCAAGTTACACCATGCACCCAAAAACTTTTTTTGGCACGGCAAAGCGTTACGAAGACTATGCCGACAATGCTGATGGAATGGTTCTACCAATGTCCAACGTTGAGAGAGCCATTGCTGGATTTCAAGCACGACAAAACTACATAGAGGGAGAAGTCTTGTGACACCTGAGGAAACAACAAAAATAATATCGGCATTGGGTAACGCTTATCCCAATTGGAAAATAACAGCCGATACGATTCAGGTTTACTCGTTCATGCTAAATGACATTGACTTTGACATAATGCGTGGTGTTATTGCAACATGGATTGCAACCGAGGAGTATCCTCCCACCATTGCAGGTCTGCGAAAAATGGCAAGTGACCTTCTTGGCTCAACACCACTTACGGCTGAGTTGGCGTGGGGAGAAGTGTATAAACAAATGCAACTTGTTGGTCGCATGGGTTCACCAAAGTTTAGTGATGACGAAACAACTGGAGCGGTAAGGAAAACCGTAGATTCTCTAGGGTGGGGTGCAATATGTATGTCTGAAAACCTTAGTGTTATTCGTGGTCAATTTTTTAAGGCTTACGAAAGCATGAGAGAACGTGCTGAGAGGCAAACACTTGTATCTCAAGGATTAAATGGTGGCTCTAATGTTCTACCAATGCTCCAGGGTGTAATGAAAGCCATCGGCATTGAAACAACATAACCGAGGTATGGTTGTTCTATGAAAATCTTTGACTACAACGATGATGATGACCTTCCATACTCCATGACATTTGATGCACTCTTTACTATCTCGGTAGTTCTTTCATTTGTTTTAGTTAGTTATTTTGTATTCGGCGGTTTTAGGTAATGAAACGCTCGCCACTCAAACGTGGAACGAGTCAGATTAAACGCTCACCCTTAAAGCCAGTAAGCGATAAGCGCAAAGAAGTAAATCAGCAACGCCAAGAAGCCATGATTGCTCACTTTGGTAGGAGAGCAACATGGAAATGTCAGATTGGCGACATTATCGGAACACCGTGTTTTGGTGCTGTTAATGGACACGAAATTCTTTCACGAGCACGTTCGGGTCAGAGCGATGCAAACCTTCTCGATATGAGTGGCATTTTGTTAGCGTGTAATCACCACAATGGTTGGATTGAAGACAACCCAACAAAGGCTCACGAACTCGGACTTACCAAACACGCTTGGGAGGCGTAATGTCAAAACCAAAGACACCCTGCACTATCAACCTGCAACCTAGTGAAATCCACATTGGAGACACGGGGTATGCACGAACAACTGGATTTCTTGGATTCCTGATTCGTGTTGGTGAAAAGTTAAAGTGGCGCAACGGATTGTTCAACCACGCTTTCACCGTTATTAACGAAGCAGAGTCTTATGAGGAAATAAAGATTGTTCAAGCAACACTTCGTGGCGTAATTGTTAGTCCACTTAGTGAAATGATGGCGGCATCAATCAACATTGAAATTCTCCCACCAGCACCAAGTTGGGACAGGGTGAAGATTGCTGAGTTTGCCAAAGAGCAAGTCGGTTCCGATTATGGGCTTATGAGTATCCTCTGTATAGGACTCGACATTTTGACACCAGAATGGTTCGTATCATTTCGTAGAAACGGAACGTGGATTTGCTCTGCTCTTGCAGAGGAATCAAATCGCTATGGTGGAATGTTGAAGTCTTGGAAAGACATTTACACAGTTACTCCGACACTCGGATACATTGAGCACAAGAAGGTGTTGTCATAATGGCTACAAAGAAAACCGCAGTAGCAACAAAAGAGCCAAGTGGTCATGAGCCAGAGATTGAAGAATACAAATCTACGTTTATGAACACCACCCTCTACCAACCCTTCTGTAGTTGTGGCTGGGAAGATGCTCGCTGGTTCACGGAACATCAGGCAAAAGCAGCGTGGGCAAGGCATTTAACCGAAACTGTTTAGTGAAATAGCCCTAGTAGGCTAGAGCGTATGACGGTAATCGTAGGCTGGTTTGACAAGAAAAGTGCGTGGATAGGTGGCGACTCAGGTGCCTTCTCAGACGATACTGTCACCATCGCTTCTGACCCTAAAGTTTGGCAGGCAGAAGATTCATTAGTTGGAATTGCTGGCTCATTCCGTCAAGGTGAAATCGCTAAAGAATGTGGTCTAGGCGACCCATACGCACTTCGTGACCATCTGGCTCAAGTCTGGGAGGGCAGAAACAACACTCCCGGCGACTGGGGCGCAGAACTTCTTGTTGTTAATACGAGCGGCATTTATTACATCACCGATGATTTTGCAGTAGTGAAATCCAAAGAAAACTACGGTTCTGTTGGCGGTGGAGAAGCAATTGCTATGGGCGCTTTGTTTGCCCTTGAAGGAACAACTATTACCCCTAAAGAACGACTCGCTATCGCACTTAAATCATCAGCGCAACATGGAACAATGGCACGACCACCGTTCAAGATTATTTCTCTATGACCTACACGCTCACCTATGAGCACCGCCCAGACTTTACGCTAAACAAAGAACGCACAGTTCATCACATGGTTCGAGCCAAGGTGGTGAAAGAGTGGCGTAATGCTTTTTGCGAATTAGCACAAGACGCAATGGTTCCTAGAATGGAACAGATAGAAGTGACCGTTCAACCCTATGTACAGAACGCTAGGTATCGTCAAGATGTTGGTGCTTGTTTTCCCCAAGTTAAAGCAGCGATTGACGGTTTGGTTGATGCAGGTGTGTTAATTGATGACCATGCTGGAATCGTATTGAAACTTACTTTTTTGGCACCGCAATACGGGCGTGACGCATTGGAATTAACGATTTGTGAGATAAAATAGTTGTAGTGGTTTTCACCACTTACTGACTAGGAGTGTGACTATGAAGTCATCGAATCACGACCTGAAAACTTTTGTAGCAGGGCAACTAACAATAGCGATTCTCGTTATTTTGCTTAGGATTTTCTAGTCTTTTCACCACAAGGGGAAAGACACATAACCCCGATACGTTGTAGTAGGGTTATCCCTATGAAGCGTGAAATCAAGAGCAAGACATCTGTTGACCAGATACTTGACTATCTTGATGCCGCAATTTTGCGCCACCCATCCTCACAAGGAAAAGTGGTGGAAAGTGAGATTGGCGATGAAACAACAAACCCCACTACACTTAACAACTTAGGAGAAAACTAAAATGGCATTAGACCCAGTTACACCACTACCAGACCGCAAAGCCGCAGACGAAAGCGCTTCACCTGAGGTTGCATCATTGCTCTCACACATTCGTGACATTTGCCGACAGATGCGTAAGCACGAACAAGAAGTAATCGAACTTGGAAAAGAACGCCGTCAGACAGTTACACGTCTTCGTAACCACGGTGTTACTTGGCGCAAGATTGCTGAGTGGGCAGAAACAACAGACCAAGCCCTTTACAAACACCACAACCGAGACAAGTAATACCTTGTCGCAGGGGTTAAACCTTGCTAGACTGATGTTTAGTTATGTCAACTGACCCTTTACTCTATAGAGCCGTACAAACGCTTGCTGGAATGTGCGATGGCGCACTTACACAAGACGGCGCAGGGTTTAACGGTCCTGACAGCAACTTTGGTAAATCAATATCCAGCGTTCCACCTGAAGCGTGGGATTTAGGAACCCAACGTGAAGCGTGGGAAATGCTCTTTAAGTACCGATTGCAACTCGGTATGTATGGCATTAACTATGACGACATACCTGAACCAAAAGAAGTCAAGAAAGCATGGAACCGTGGTGTTCGTGCCATTGATGTTCGTAATGGAAAAGTTATGGTGTTCCTTCCTTATGGCGACCCTGCCTATCCCAAGCAAGCGTTAAGCGCAACGTGGAATCGTGACCAAAAGGGCTGGCAAGTAGCGGTTAGCAAATACGGCTCAGTCCTTGGTTGGGCAAAGGCAAACAACATTGGTGTGTCTGAACGTGCGCAAGCAATTCTCTCTACAACGCCAGAGGGTAATTCATCTGATTACATTGGAACGGCTGTGCTGGAAAAGACAGAAATCCACATCAAGGTTGACTACAACCCTACGCTCCTTGACGCTATTAGAACCATTCCTAATCGCCGTTGGGATGCAGAATGGAAAGAATGGATTGTCCCCAAAGAAACCGTCTCGCTGGTTAAACAACTAGCGGCTCAGTACAACATTTTTCTTAGCGAGGATGTAAAAAACCTTCGTGACTACGAAATAAAACTAAATCCAAAAGTAGGAGCGTCAGGCGACAACTTTGCTTTGCGCTTTAACTATGACGAGGAAATCCTCAAGGTAATGAGACTTATTCCCGGTAGCAAATGGGAACCGTTATCTAAAGCGTGGATGGTTCCACTCGAATCCGTAGAGGAAGTAGTGGAGTTTATTCAGCGTTATGACGCAGAGGTCGCACCACAAGCGCAGGTGCTACTTGACCGTGCTTCAGAAGTAAGCGACATTGTTGAAGCAAGTTCAGCACATGACGCAGAAATAACTATCCCTAACTTTGGTAGTGAGAAGTTTCAATTGTTTCCCTTTCAACGTGCTGGTGTTTCTTACGCAATGCGAGCAATGGGCTTTGAGTATGTCTTTGGTGATTGGACTAAGACAAAAGACATTGAAGGCGGAGTGTTGATTGGCGATGAAATGGGCTTAGGTAAAACCTCACAGGGTCTTGGAACTATTGCTGCTTCTAAATCTTTCCCTGCTGTTGTTGTTTGCCCAGCCTCATTAAAACTGAACTGGAAGCGTGAAGCAGAACAATGGATACCCGGCGTAAAGGTTGCCGTAATAACCGGAACTAGTGGCAATATGCCTGACGCAGACATTTATGTAATTAACTACGACATTCTTTCGTATTGGGTAGAGAAGTTCCCACCGATTAAAGGATTAGTTCTTGACGAAAGTCACTACATCAAAAATGGTGCGGCTCAACGAAGCAAGGCGTGTATTCAGTTAAGTGACAAAGTCACTAAGGGCGGTATTCGTGTTTGCTTATCAGGAACACCAATAGTTAATCGCCCAACAGAAATAATGACTCAGTTGCGTGTTATCAAACGACTAGAGGAGTTTGGTGGTGCTACTAAGTTCCGTAATGCCTATGGCAACGCCACCAACCGCAACCTAGCCGCCCTAAACAGAAAACTACGAGCGTCTTGTTATGTGCGCCGTAAAAAGATTGATGTACTTACAGAACTGCCACCTAAGCGTTGGTCACCAGTCATTGTTGAAGGCGACCCCAAGATTATGCAGGAATACAAGGAAGCAGAAGCCGACATTGTTCGCTACTTGGCAGACTTGGCTATGGAGTTGGCTCTTGCCTCAGGAGCCAGCAACAAAGAAGCAGAGAACGAAGCGTGGAGAAAAGCGTTACGAGCAAGAGCGGCGGAGCAACTAGTTGCTATCAGCACATTAAAGCAGATAGCGGCACGAGCCAAAATGAAGGTTGCAGAGGAATGGATTTCTAACTTCTTAGAAGACGACAAGAAACTAGTTATCTTTGGTTGGCACAGAGCGGTTGTAGATGAAGTTGCAGAACGATTCAGCAACAACGTAAAGATTCAGGGTGGCATTACTTCAGAGAAACGCCAAGCGGCTGTTGATGCTTTTCAAAATAACGAGAACCAAAAGGTTATTGCTTGCAATATTAAAGCCGCTGGTGTCGGCTTGACATTGACCGCAGCAAGTGATGTGCTGTTCCTAGAACAAGGTTGGACACCAAGTGACATGGAGCAAGGAGCAGACCGTTGCCACCGTATCGGTCAGCAAGACAGTGTTACTGCGTGGCTAATGCTTACGGCAAACACTATTGACGAGGACATTGCTTCTTTGATTGACGCAAAGAGAAACATTGTTGATAGGGCAATTGACGGTACGGATAACGATGAAGAAGAAGCCAACTCTATTGTTGGCGATTTGATTGTTGCGCTAGCCGAACGTGGCTTGAATCCGTCATACAGGTAGTGCTTTTTTAGACATCTCAATAACTGTCTTTGTGTCTTTGGCAATTTCGTTTCCATCACTTGTGTTATCAGGATTCGCCATGCTTCGTGCTGCTCCTGCTGCGTCAAGGTGTTCAGGGCTGTCTTGTGTAGACCCTAGAAATGCGTGACCTCGTGACAAAAATGCCCTTGCGTCTGCCATGTGGTCATCGTCGGCGAGAGAACCGTTAGATGGGTCGTCATCGTAACCTTTGGCTAAAGCACTCTCTAACATTGCACGACCATTTTTAATGTCGGCTACTGCTTGTTCCGTTGAGTATTGATTACCGTGAAAAACGTGACCCGGCGTGTCGCCCTTGAGAATTGCAGTAGCGACTGTCCAGTTTGGGACTAATGAATCGGTAGTAAAATTTGACATATTATTCTCTTTATTAAGCGTAGTTAATTTCGTCTGCTTTTAATGAAGCCTCATATGCTTTTTGAGTTTTTTGTGCTGAATCTGCATTGTTCCCCGATAGTAAATCCGTGGTGTGTGCAGATGCCGCAGTTCTGTGTGCTTCCGCAGCCTTATCAAAGGCATTTTTTAATCGCTTAACTCCTTTTTCGCCTTCAAGAGATTTGCTTGCAGACTCAAGCGCTCTAGCAATGTTTTGATGTTGGTTTGCAGCAAGAAGGTGATTAACTTTTTCCCCTGCTCCTTTTACATAATCGTGCAATTTCTGGGCTTCTTGTGCTTGGTTGCTGGAAGAAACATATTGGTTCCCGTGAAACTCGTGACCTGCTACATCGCCTTTGAGAATGGCAAATGCCTTAGCAAAGTTTGGTGCTAATGAATCGGTAGAGAATGGATTTGACATAATTAGTTCCCGTCAAAAACTGTATTGTTGTATGCCTTCTGTGAGGCGATGAATGAACGGTGTGCGTTTTTCCAAGCCTTCATTGGAGAGTCCCAACCAAGGTGAGCATAAACAACTTTTTCCTGCCCAACTGGCTTAGTTGCTTCCATGCCCGTAGGAACAAGGAGAATCTCTGTTACACGAGCAGCCTTAAGGTGAGCACCGTAAGCATCCCCGTGTGCTGAAATTGCATTGATGTTGTCATTAGGCGATTCGCCCTTTAGTTGTTCTGCAAGAGCCAAGTGAGCCTGAGCAATTGCGTTCTGCTCATCTGCAAGGTTTTGGATTTCGTTAGCAGTAAGTGAGTTTCCACCAGTTTGTGCAGTTTCCATAGCGTCAGCCACGGCACCAGCACGGCGAACAAGGTCGGCAGAAGCGGTCATTGCTGGCTCTGAAGTTGTGTAACCATCAGGGATGCGTGAAAGTGGGTATTGTCCTGAAAGTTTAAGTAAGTTTCGTACTTCAAATGGATTGCGTGGCATTTTGACCCTTTCGGTGGCGTTCCTGCCTACAAATCTACACCCAAGTAGTGAAATCCCTGTTTGACCACGCTACTATGGCAACGTACCTACCAACTTGGCAAGGACAGTTAGCACTCCGTAACCCGACACTACGAATTGCTAAAGGCGGAAGTTCCCTCACCCGAACGTGAGGGGCTTTTTGCTTTTAGAGGTCGTTTGCCTCGTCAGCCAGTTCGTGTGCTTTAGCAGAAGCCTGACTAGCAAGACCGTACATTGCCTTAGCAGTCGCTCGGTCACCACCACGCCATGCGTCGGAAGCAGACTGATAGATACTTGATGCGTTTTTGTGTGCGTCAGCCATTTGTTGTAAGTGTCGTGCCGTTGGGTCAGCATCAGACCAGCGACCAGCCGTGCTGAAACTGATTGCTTTCTTGTATCCCGTTCCAATAGCAACATCAGTAAGTTTGTCTGCGTTGTGGCTGGCTTGAGCCGCAGTAGATGAGGCGTACTTAGCATTACCTTCACTTGGTTTGTTGTTAGGTACTGCGCCTTCAATCTTGTCATTGGCGTAAGCGTTATTTTCATTGGTGCGAGCCGCCGTGTAGTGCGCTTCCATGGCATCACGGTGTGCGTGATAGGCATCGTTCCAAGCACGAGAGTCAGCGTTATCTTGGTTGTCGTTAGCCTCACGAGCCTCAGACATTTTGCGTAGGCAAGCCTCTGCTAAGTCGTGGTGTAAAACGCCCATAGCCAAATGAGCACCAGAGATAGCCTTGTAGTCTTTCCAATCAGCAACGTGGCGACTAGCAATCTCGTCAGCGTGTGGTCCCTCAGCGTTGAAATCACTTTGTTCAGATTTAACGATTGCGACATTTGATGTGGCTTGAAGTGCATCGTTACTGAAATTTGCTGCTCGTTGCGTTAAGTCTTTGGCACGATTGGCACTCATAGCGTTAGCGGCAACAGAGAGTGGTTCAACTGGTGAAATCTTTTCTATTGCGTCTGCGGCATCTCGATGTGCTTGAGCGGCAGCAGAGTGAACTTCTGCGGCGTGACCTTCTCCTTCACCACGAAGTGTGGCGGAAAGGGCTAAGTGGTCATCAGCAATTTTGCGGTGAGCATTGGCGGTCGCCTGTGTGTTGGCAGTTTTTGTCAGAGCGTTTGCTCGTGCTGAAATCGCAGAAGCAGTTTGCTCCTCAACGCCATGACGAGAAATCTTGACGATTGGGTAGTTCGATACCGACTTTAAGAGTTCGGAAGTTGAAAAAGGGCTCGTCATACCAACAAATCTACTATCGGTTAGTGAAATCTTGAATCCTGACCTATAATTGAAGTATGGAAAATCTCGACCAAGAAATCATTAACTGGTTACAGTTCGCAAAGGGCGACGTGCCCGGTCATGCGTTTCACGGTAACCAATGGGCAAGTGAGGCTGGCATTACAGACGCTATGAAAAATGGCGTTCGCTTCAGCCACGCTGGGCAAGATTACACTTTCCCAGCAGGAAACGCAGATGCGTCGAAAGCCGCTGATTGGTCATACGACAACGCTGACCGTATCCAGCCAAACGAGTCCTCACTCCGTGGCGTTGCCAACCTTCACCAAGAAATCGCTGACGTACACGCTGGCGATACTCACTATGTAGATGGCAATGGCCCCAACGCAGACGAACACTTCATTGACACCGACAATGCCGTTAGTGCTCACCAAAGTGTTGCCGACTACGCCAATCACCTCGCTGATGCAGTTGCTTCAGGGCAACAAGTACAGCCAGAAAAAATCGCACAACTAAAGAGCGAGATTGGTTCCGCTAGCGACGAAAGCGGATTTATTCCAATCCACGACTAAGCGGTGGTGAAAAACTACGCTGTAGGCTTGTTTTATGGCTATTAACGTTCGCACCGAAACCATTGACATTGACAGTATTAAGGCTCACCCTAAGAACCCACGCTTAGGTGATGTTGCCGCAATCGCAGAGTCGTTGGAAATCAACGGTCAATATTCACCAATCGTTGTGTGGGGCGAAACGATTATCGCAGGAACGCACACTTGGCGAGCCGCCAAATCCCTTGGTTGGAAAGAAATCGCCGTTACTTACTTTGAGGGTAGCGAAGACGAAGCACTACGAGTCTTGGTTACAGACAACCGAACCAGCGACATCGCCGTGTTTAACAACGAGTATCTAATTGACTTACTGAAATCCGTACCAAGCCTTGAAGGTACTGGCTACGAACCAGCCGACATTGACGCTATTGAAGGCTTGTTCGCCAATGATGGTGGCGGAGTTGGTGGTGAAAAGTTGGTTGATGATGACGGCGAGGAAAAAGTACGCAATCCGTTACTTAAGTTTGGAAATATCTTTGTAGGAGAACTTGACCCAGAAATCTACGAAATCTGGCTGTCATCTCTTAAAGAGTCAGTTGGTGAAAAGAAGGCAAAGGTCATTAAAGAAATCAAAGACCGCCTTGACCTGCCAACAGAAGCCAAAATGCCTAAGCAACCTAAGGATTCATCTAAGGGCAAGTCCAGCACCCCTAAAATGTCCATGACGGACACGACCCTAGTTCCACTCTCAGAACTCAATCGCTTCCCCGGAAACGCTCGTGAGGGCGACATAGGGGCAATTAGCGAGTCTCTCCGAACACTCGGTCAGTATCGCCCAATCGTTGTCAATAAACGCAACAATCAAATCCTTAAGGGCAATCACACTTGTGCTGCCGCTAGCGCACTTGGTTGGACTGAAATCGCTGTGGCGTGGGTTGATGTCGATGACGAAGCAGCAACTCGCATTGTCCTCGCCGATAACCGTATTGCTGAAAAAGCAACGTATGACAACGATATGCTTCTTAGCGTTATGAATGAACTAAAGACCCTCGAAGGTACTGGGTTTGATGACGAAGATGTTGCAGACTTGGCTAAGGGCAAAGACTCAACACCAAATCAACCTAAGGTGAAAATGCAAGTTGGCGAATACAAGTTCTCTACAAGTGAGTCAATCTTTGCTACTTGGATTGAGGACACCAATCTGCCTACTGATGCTGTTCACCGCCTTGGGCTTCCACTCGGAGCATTGTTGCGTGAAGGCAACTGATGTGGTCTTGGATACTTGCCATTGTTGGCTCAATAGGTTTGTTCTTTGTAGGTAAGAAAAACCTATGGGGCTTTGCCGTAATGCTCCTAACAGAAACATTGTGGTTTATCTACTCATTTACTACACACCAATACGGTTTTGTCTTTGGTGGCGTTCTGTACTGCACGATGTACGTTAAAGCCTTTATACATTGGCGGAAAGACGAGAAGCAGAAGTAAATCTTTGGTCAGTAACTCAATGGCAGAGTACCGCACTGTTAATGCGATTGTTGTAGGTTCGAGTCCTACCTGACCAGCCAAGGATGCGTAATTTCATCACCAGTATTAAAAATACTTTGTTTCCCCTGATGAGGGTGGGTGGGACTCGAACCCCATTTGACCCTTGACAAACTACAAGAGTGTGATTTAGTTGTTTTATTACAAAGCAATTTGCTAATGACGAAGAGCGCCGCAAGTATGAACGTGAGCGCAAGGCAAAATGGCGAGAAGCCAACCCCCAAAAAGCAAAAACAATTCAAGACCGTTACTACCAAAACAACCGTGAAAAAGAAATTGCTTCAGCCTATGCAAGAAAAAAAGCAAACCTTGCTGAGAACCGTCGTAAGATTAGGAAAATCAAATCAACAACGCCATGCGCTGATTGTGGCTTGTTGTTTAAGCCACACGTTATGGACTTTGACCACGTTAGAGGCAATAAGCGTGGGAACGTAAGCGAAATGATTAGAAGCAATTACTCATGGGCATCATTAGAGGCAGAAATCTCTAAATGCGTTTTACGTTGCTCTAATTGTCACCGTGAAAAAACACATCGCCGACTTCAGTACCAAAAGAAAAAAGCAAAGAAAACCGCTTGATTCACATACATAACCCTGCTACGGTTTAAGTATGAAATGGTTTAGAAACGCAATGAAGGCTCATCACCTAGACACTATTGACCGCATAGAGGAACAGTTCATCATCGTTCTTAGAAATCAAGGGGCAACTGTATCAATGGCGTATCAAGCCGAAGATGCCTTTAACGCATTAAGAGCAAATGTCCGATAGCCCCTACGAAGTCCCTATGGACTCTCTGGTTGCTTCTATACGACACCAAGCAGAAAAGTTGGGCTATCTAACGGCTCAAGTAGAAAAGATGTTCGCTGACCGAGTCAAATACGAGCGTAACGAGATTATGGTTCGCCACGCACTCGAAGCACAGCGCATACACAGACTGTGGCTCGATGGAGACATCAGCGATGATGTTTCGGCGCAAATGTCAGCCAACGCCTTCGCCAATACATCGACCAGTATGGATAATCTTGAGTCTGTCTTCAAAACCAACATAAATCAACTAAACTTGATTGTCCAAGAACACGTTGCCATAGGTAAGGCAAGCGTGAATGAACTAGATGACTTCTTAAATGAAGTCTTAGACGAGGACAACAATGAACTTTAAGCACTTCTGCCACATCTGTAATGTCAATTTCCACCGAGCCATTGATTTCATTACCCACAAGCACAAAGACATAAAGCCAGTAATAGAGCCATTTACGCCTGATAGTGATGCTAAGTATTGGAATGATGGTCGCTAAAGACTTGCTTTAACCTCTAAACCCTTGTATAGTTGTAGTAACTGACTTGAGGGGATTACCGTGAAGCACCGAGCACTACTAGTAAGCACAATGAACGAACTAAAGGTCGTTGAGTTTGACGTAGAAAATGAGTACAAAACTCTTTCTGATGGCGTGGGCGGATACATTGAATGTGTACGGCTACCTACTACCGCCGAGGACTTAGGCTCACCTATCGATATGTGGGTTAATGAGGAAGGTCGTATAAAAGGACTTCCGTACAATCACTTTGGCTCTTTGCTGTACACAATGAACTTTAGAACAGACGAACCTATTGTCGGTGACATTGTTCTTACTGGTGGCACAGACGAAGAAGGAAACACTCTTGGTCTTACTGACAGTCAGTTAGACGTTATGTTCGCAGGATGGCGCAACCAATGAGTACAAAGCAACAACGCCGTTCTTATAGGGCGTACAAAAAAAATCGCTGGCAGACATACTCACCACAAAAAAAGTTTGCTTCAATTTGGGTGTGGTCAATCTTTACAATTTTGTTTGGGATACCCATACTTGGCTTTATAGCATTGTTGGCTTACTTCACCTTCTGGCTTGCAATGTGGTATGTACCAGTCATAGCCGTACTATTTCTAATTACTATTTGGGCAATGGAGCAATAATGCGCAGAATAACTAATACACAAGACCGTAGAAACCTACGACTACTACTTTGGCTACTTTGGTTTGTAGTCATGTTGGGTATATTCGCCTTAACTTCACCTAACGCCAATGGTGCTGTCACCTACAAGACGGTCAAGAAGCCAGTCGTAGCAACTACAACAACAACGTTGCCTCAAGATGGTCAGGGTTACACAGGTAAGCCAATCATTATGACCATGAACCCCGACGCACCGCCTGTACCAGCGAACGGCGGAATGGGCTACACGCTTACCTTTACTAGCAACGGAACTGGCGTTAGTAATGGCTACCGACCAACCGTAACTGGTGGTGTTCCCGGCGAAACCGTAGTTATGAACGCAACAGGAATGTGCTACATAACATCAAACCCTCTTACCCTCATGGGTCAAGTAATACCAATAGGCACGTTGGTCTTTATTGGCAACTCCACAACCTGTACGCTTACTGCGGTAGAGCCTTACGCCTACCCTGCTACGCAGTATGTAACAAAAGGATAACTAATGAGAGACAAGACAGACGACACTTCCGTACACATTGACTTTGATGCTGACGAACTAATGGCGATTGCTAAAGCAATGAAGTCCATGAACCTCACATTAAGCGAGTTCATTGACAAGGCTATTAAGCAAGCAGTAAGCGAAGCCTATAAATCTCAAAGCCCCAACGAGGGTCGCTAAAAGCGAAATTATGGCAAAGAAAAAACCACACGAGTGCGAAATGCCCGACTATGCCGAACTGCTAACCATTGTTGAGGACAACAACCTCGCAGATGGAACATTGTTGAAGTGTGATTGTGGGCGTGAATACACGCTTAACTGGCGTGACGCTTGGTACTTAGACCACCTAGTACAAGCATGAACGTCATTATCAATACAACCCTCTTAGTAGCCTTTGCCGTATTTGCCTTACTTGCCTTTTGGAACGGGCGACTATAAAACTAGGTTTATGAGTCAATGACTAACTTCTATAAGGTACTATAACCACCTAAACAGTTTTAATAGTAAATAGGAGACTCATAATGAACCCATATAGTAAGTGGATGCAACGTCGAGCCGATAAAGAATGGCGAGCAAGGCAAGCGCAAGTAAAGAGCGATTTACTTCTGTGTGTACGTTGTGGTTTTAGACGACTAGAACACTTCATTAACTTTGAAACTTGTAATAAGTTTAAGAAGCCATTTATGCCAACCGAAGCAGAGATTCGACAGGGTCAGCGTGACCGTGAGATTTGGGAATCCGCAGCAGGATACGCTCGCCGTCAAGCAATATACGAAGAGGTTGCGGTAGAGCCAAAGAAGGCAACTGGCGTTAAGAAAGCCACTTCTACCAAGAAGCCAACACCAGCGAAAAAAGCACCTGCAAAGAAGGCAACACCAGCCAAGAAGAAGCCAACGCCTAAAAAGTAAATACTTGCATTACTCATCTCTATGAATATAGAGTGGGTGAATGTCAGATACCGAAAAACTCTATGGCTTGGGTAACAAGAAACTACTTCACGACTACTCCGCTCACTACGATGATTACCGAGGTTGGCAGTACGACTATGACGTGGTGAAAAAGTGGGAAAAGTCATTTGGTCCGACATTCAACGTTCGCCTACTTCCTGCAATCTATCTAGTACGCCCTAAAGGTGGTCCAGCATTTGTTGAATGGATAGAACGCTTTGAGTTATGTCGAATCCACGAAACATTCTCTGAACGCCGTATAGCGTTAATGGCTCTAATCAGGCAGTACGCAGAACCATTTAAGGGTGTCAATGACGACACCCACGACCAAGTACACGAAATGCTTGTTCTAGCGGCTATGGAAACAATCCGTGACTAAGGGCTGGTGCAACTGCAACGAGCATTGCATGGTGAAAAATCCTCGCCAATCCGTTATTCACGGCAGGTGGCAAACATACGGCTCACGACACGGTTGCCGTTGTCCACTATGTGTAGCGGCGTATCGCCAATACGAACAAGACCGTGAAGCAGTTAGGGCTTTAGAATTCATGACCCTATTAGACGACCTGATTTTAGAGCCTCGATGAATCCGGGCGAAGAACCAATATCTCCCATAGACCACCTAGAAACAATCGTGGACTTCTGGGCAATAGACGAAACACTTACTCGCATTAGAGGACACCTAAACGCATTAAACGAAATGCTCGAACCAACAGAGATGCCAGATTGGGGTAAGGAATAACAATGTCTACTGAAAACCACACACTCTTTGACTTAATGCCAAAACATACAGAGCCCAACTACGGAAAACGCTTTGATGGCGAAGAATACATACCGTCACAAGACCAAAGGCGACTCGCTGGACAACTAAAGCGTATTTATGAGGTTATGAAAGACGGAAAGTGGCGCACAATCCAAGAAGTAGCCCAAATAACTAACTATCCAGCAAACTCAATCCAAGCGCAACTAAGACACTTACGAAAAGAACGCTTCGGTTCATACTTGGTGGAGAAAAGGAGAGTCACCACAACTGGCTTATACGAATACCGAGTCGGTGCTAAGGGAGAGGGAGAACCAAGGCGCAGAACCCTATGTTGTCCTAATTGCAAGACGGTTATAAGAACTTGGAACTCAGAGAATGACTGATGTACGCAAGCCCTTTAGCAAATCCCTCTATAACGATGACGACAACGCTAAAGACCTCATAGTCCGTTGGCTACTACGCAAAGGCTATGACGCAAAGGTAAATCCTGATGACTACGGTATTGACGTACTTGCTGAAAAGAACGGCAAACACTACGAGTTCGAGGTAGAGGTCAAGCATAACTGGAAGGGAATGAACTTCCCCTTTAGAACACTCCACTATGCAGACCGCAAATTGAAGTTCCTAAATCCGGGCGGCGAAAAGAAAACCACCGTATTCATAACCCTTAATGATGAAAGAACTCACGCTCTAACGGTAACTAACGAAATACTCACTAGGTGTCAGATAGTAACTAAGAACACTATCTATACCAAAGACGAGAAGTTTATAGAAGTACCCATACAGGACTGTTACTTAGTAGAGATAGACGAATAACGAAGAAAAACGTATTTTTTTTAGAACACCCATTAAGGAACAACAATTTATGAATAGTAGAAATGCTGAGATACCTCACGGAATGGCAGGGGGATACACCAATTACAAGTGTCGCTGTGTCCCTTGTAAGAACGCATTTAAGCACAGTCAGATTATGTATGTCTTTAGATACCTAGATAGTGGCAAGCCATTACCTCACGGCAAAGTGTGGTGCTACTCCAAGTTGGGTTGTAGGTGTGTTCGGTGTTCTAGGGCTATGGCAAAGTATCATCGCAAGGTTCGCCAAGAGAAAAAGATGAAAAAAGTACGTTCAACACAAAGTTGAGACTAAACTGGCCCTTATGGGTAGGAAACCAACTAGAGACATAACTCCTAAGAGGCTTGGCGCACCAACCAAGTTGAACGATGAACTACTAAATGCTATTTCGGCACTACTGGCTAACAACGTACCCTTAACTACGGTGGCTGACTATGTGGGCGTTAATCGTGACACCATTAGGTTATGGGGGAACAGAGGGGCAGCACTCATTGATGAACTCGATGAAAACCCTTCAAGGGAACTAGACGAGATAGAACATTTATACGTTCGGTTTTATGTCGAAACGAATAAGTCTTACGCTAAGGGCGAAATTAGCCTCATACAAAACATTAACAACGCAGCACAAGGGGATTGGCGAGCAGCATCGTGGATGTTGGAGCGAACACGACCAGAAAAGTTCGGCAAGATTGACCGAACCGAAATACAACAGAACGTTACCGTTGATGTTGACCCACAAACGCTGAGTCGTAAGTTGAATGAACTAATGAGTAACGTGGCAGCACAAGAGGCATTGGAGTCGGCTATGGACGTGACAGTCGTTGATAATGATGACGATGGTGGCGACCAAATCGCATAGCCCACGCCTTACTTTTCCAAATGCTAGACGCTGGTTTAGTTAATAACTAGTAGTTAGTGAAATCTCAGTACAGACGCACAAAAGCCCCGAACTAGGGAGATGTGAACCTAGAACGGGGCTGTGCAGTCGTTCCAACCGAGCCATGAAAGGGAGCCAGCGGCAACTCGGTCAATTAGGGAACAACTTATGTACGGCTACTAGGCGAGTCTGCGTCACCTAGTAATCCGTTTCGTTGCTTGTTGTCAACTCGGCAGGAAAAATGAAGTAAAAACCCACCTATGCACGACAAACAACTGTTGTTGTGTCTAGCCATGAATAAACCAGACGCAACACTCCTAATGTAGCAAATCCCGTGCCACCTGACTAGGGCATGACACGGGATTATCTACTTGCTATGTGGCTCGTTATGCCTTGTAGGAAAGACGACAATCTCGCCATGACGGAGAGAAGCCATCTTTGCGAGTGCTGTGCGCACTACCTCGTTAGAGGGACACTCGACAACCCTGTGAAGGCTTATCAACTACCCATTACGGGCAGTACTTTTTGCCAACATCAGTTTTCCTACAACACACAACGAACTTCAGACCCTATTGAGCCTATGCAGAACAGGAGCGTTAGGCATAACCTAACCGTCAATCTTGACCCCGCAGTGAGCCGTTATTCACAACATCTTGGTAGATGTCACGTCAGACCAAATCAAGCCACTCCTGCACCACATACGCCCTATAGGGCTGGGTGTCTGCCTGCTTCCCAGCAAACGACACCCACACTTCTAACGACTTGGTGGTTTGCGCTTTTCCTCACGCCTAACACTTACCCTCGTTAAAGGCTCCGTATCCACCCTGTACAAGAAGCGAACTTCCTGTACCTATGATTACGCACTTGTCGTAAACAGGCTTTACGGCTCACAAACTCACCATCAGATTGCTCGACCACTTCAGTGGGGACTTTACAAGCGCACTTCGGCTTTGCTGCTTTATTTCATAGAACAAGTGTACAGGGGTTTAGTACCAATGTCAAGTCATCAGGGCTCGCAAGGTATCCAAGGGTCTCAAGGGTAGCAAGGGTGCCAAGGCAAAAGGCAAGCGGCGTAAGGCAAATGGCAAGGGTCTCAAGGGTCTCAGGGGTCCCAAGGGTATTCCAAGGTACGCAGGGGTTCCAG